>Ga0070714_100000032_pt1 | contig 133378 bp, 112 predicted proteins | sample LARL83metaG_FD_65450 | JGI IMG/M metagenome (GOLD analysis project Ga0070714, IMG submission 65450) | Corn, switchgrass and miscanthus rhizosphere microbial communities from Kellogg Biological Station, Michigan, USA - LAR L8-3 metaG | ecosystem: Host-associated > Plants > Roots > Rhizosphere... | reverse complement strand
GCGCCGTTGGGGCCGAGGTAGCCGAAGACCTCGCCTTCCGCGACCTCGAGGTCGAGGTCGAACAGTCCCCTCCCCGCGCCGTAGTCCTTGGTCAGGCTCCTGGTGGCGATCGCCGCCGTCATTGTGCGTCCTCCTTGTGCATGTTTCCTCGTCACCCGAACCAGAACTTCAGGGTGGATTCGTCGGCGAGCGTGACCGAGCCGGGGGGCGCGCCGACGATGCGCTCGAAGGCCTCAGTGAAGGCGGCGAAGGTGCGCCGGCACGCTTCGAAGGTGACGGTGCCCGCCTGCCTCGCCAGGAAGTACTCGGCCGCGAGCTCCTGGACTCCCTGTGCCATGGCCAGCACCGCGCGCGCCGTCTCCTCGGGGTACGTGGCGGTGAGCGAGCCCTCCTCGATCCCCTGCCGGATGATGCGCGCGAAGATCGGGCCGAGGCGCTCCGCCGCGAGACGCCGCGCCTTCTCCCGGGTCAATGCGTTGCCCGGCAGGCTCCAGGTGCGGATGACCGCGACCATCAGCTCTTTGTTGCCGGCCTTGAGCTCCGCGATGCGACCGAGGACGCGCTCGAGCTTGCGCGGCGCCCGCAGGCTCGGGTCGGCCATGATCGGCTCGACGGCCGCCAGCGCGGTATCCGTGAAGCGCTCGATGACGGCGTCGAGGAGGGCCTCCTTCGAGTCGAAGTAGTGGTAGAAGGCGCCACGCGAGGCTTCCAGCTCGTCGATGACGTCCTGGACGGACACCGCCTCGTAGCCCTCGGCCTGGATGAGGCGCTGGGCGACGTCCAGGAAGGCGTCGCGCCGCACCTGGCGGAGCTCGGGGTTGGCGGTGCGGGGCATTTGCCGCCAATTTACCGACCGACTGTCGGTCTGGTATAGGGACGAAGGTCCCGAATCCAGCGGGCCGCGGACCGGTCTAAGATCGGCCCGGGTATGAGCGCGACGGGGGACCTGGGCGACCGGCTGGTGGCGGCGATCAACGGCGTGTGGGGGGTCCACGCGGGGGCGCGCGCCGCCCACGCCAAGGGCAGCTGCTGCCGAGGCACCTTCACCGCCACGCCGGCCGCCGCAGGCCTGTCCCGGGCAGCCCACCTGCAGGGCGCGCCGGTGCCGGCCACCGTGCGCTTCTCCAACGGCAGCGGCTCGCCGACCATGCCCGACTATGCGCGCGACGGCCGCGGCATGGCGGTCAAGCTCGAGCTGCCGGACGGCTCGCACATCGACATGGTCGGGTTGACGCTGTCGGTCTTCTTCGTCCGCACGCCCGAGGACTTCATGGACTTCATGGCCGCGAGCGTGCGGGACCCGGCGACGCGCGACTACGACCTCGCCCGGATCGGCGCGTTCCTCGACCAGCACCCGGAAACCCGCCGCGCGTTCGAAATGGAGCTCGGCCAGGAGCTGCCGGCGAGCTACCTTGCGACCCGGTACTTCGGGATCCACTCGTTCCGGCTCGTCGACGCCGCGGGGCGCGCCCGCGGGTTCCGCTACCGCTGGGAGCCGGACGGCGGGGCACAGGCCACCGACCGCGAGGCGGCGCGGGCCGCGGGTCGCGAATACCTCCAGGACGACCTCCGCTCCCGCCTCGCGTCTGGGCCCGCACGGTTCGCGCTTCATTTCCAGATGGCCGCCGAGGGCGACCCCGTGGACGACGCGACGGCGCCGTGGCCGGCCGACCGCGAAGATGTCCTCGCCGGCCACCTGGAGCTGAGCGAGCCGCTCCCTCCGGAGGCGTGCGAGGCGCTCGTCTTCGACCCCACGACGGTGGTCGACGGCGTCGAGTGCTCGGACGACCCCATCCTCCACGCTCGCTCGCTGGCGTACACCGTCTCGATCGCCCGCCGGAAGGGCGTCGCCGCGCCCGGCGCCGAGGCCGGGCCGGGCGGCGGAGGGGTGAGGACGGTCGAGCACGACGGCACCCGGGTGGCGGTGGCTGAGGTGGACGGACGGCTCTACGGGTTCCAGGACGCCTGCACCCACCGGGGCTGCTCGCTCAGCGAAGGCACCTTCTCAGGCACGGAGGTCACCTGCCCATGCCACGGCAGCGTCTTCGACGTCACGTCGGGGGCGGTCCGGCGCGGCCCGGCGCAGGCTCCGCTTCGGACCTTCGCCGTCCGCGAGGTCGGCGGCGAACTCGAGGTCGAGCCCGGCTAAACCCTCGCGCGCCCTCGTGCCGCCGCGAGGCCGCCAAGGAGCAGCAGCGCGGCCAGCAACACGTACCCAGGCAGCCCCGGACGCTCCGCCGAGGTGTCGGGCATGCCGTTCGCGCCGGCAGTACCGCCTCGACCTGGCACGGGCGCCGCGAACGCCGTCAGCGGGATCGAGCGGAACATCATGTCGTTGAACCGGCCCGCCGGCTGGACCCAGTCGAGCATCACCGCGTCGGCCGTTCCCGTCAGACCCTGGAACTCGTCCGGCATCGTCGAGCCGTGGTAGCCGCGGGCGGTGCCCGACGGGCTCTCGGCAAGCTGCGGCCCGTTCGTGAACTGGACCGCGCGCCCGCTCAGGAACATCTGACCGCGAGCGTCTGGCACGAGGAGCCGGACCCACTGCTGGAACTTGCCATCCCAGGTGCCGCCGTCGCTCCGCCTGTCACGCCAGGCCACCGCCAGCTGTCCCCCTGGGAGCCACCGCAGGGCCACATGGTCGTGCTGGTCTGGCACCGTCGCCGGGTCGTCGGCGACGTCGACACGCGGGCTCCAGTGCGCCCCGGCGTCGGTGCTGTAGCGCAGCATGATCCGCGAGTTGAAGTCGTCGATCTTCTCGGGCCACGCCACCGCGATGCGGCCCGGGGTGAGGGGGTCGGCGGCGATCGCCGAGATCATCTCGGAATACGCCGACCCGAACGACTCGTCCGGGCTGGTGACGCGGTGGATGTCGCTGTCCGCCTCGAGTTGCTGGAACGTCCGGCCGCCGTCGGTCGACCGCGCGACGGCGAGGTGGATCGGGAACACCTGCGGGGTGAAGGGCATGTTGGCCACCGGCGAGCGGTCATAGACGATGTAGAGCGTCCCCCCGGCGTCGACGACCGGACGCTCGCGCGGGTTGAACTGCGTCACGTATAGGCCGTCGTCGGCGCGCACAGTCGGCGCCCAGGTCTGGCCGTGGTCCACCGACGTCTTGACGAACACCTGGGGCGGCTCCGGGTAGAAGGGCGTGGTCGAGAACACCATGTACAGCGTCCCGTCGCGCGGCCCGCCGCTGTTGTCCACCGCGAGCCACGGGCGGTCGAGCTCCTCGTGCTCCTCCTTGATGACGGACACCGCGGTCGACGGCGAGCCCCATGTGCGGCCGCCGTCGATCGACCGCCAGACGCTCGCCACCTCGTCGAAGTTGTGGCTCGGGTTGTGCGCCGCCCCGCTCTCGAAGTAGGCGTTGCCGTGGCGGTCGTACTGCACGTCCGGGTCGGTCGTGTCGACGTTGCCGACGTCCTGGAACTGCGCCGGCGAGCCGGGCACAAACGCCAGCGGGTCCGCGACACGGCCGACCCCGCCGTGGTCGGGGCGCTGCGCGGTCCAGGTGCGCCCGCCGTCGACCGAGTTGTAGGCGACGCTGATCATCATCCCGCTGACGCCGGCGTTGGAGTCCGCCGGTGGCGGCAGGTCCGGGCCCCACGCGTTGCTCGCGGCGAGCACGTGCCGCGGATCGTTGGCGTCGACGGCGAGCTCGACCTCGGCCTCCGCCAGGTCGGAAGTCCGGGATACGTTGACCACGCCCGTGTCCGGCACCGACGACCGCGCCATCCCGTTCGACGCCGGCGCCAGCGCCAGCGCCGCGACAGCCACGCCCGCCCCGGCGACTTGCAGGGTCGATGTCCTGAGCCCGATACCCAATCCTCCCCGTGAGACAAACCGGCACTTCGTCTCGGTGAGACGATAGCGCTGTTTGTCTCACATGTCAACCGCCCGTGGGCGGCCGCGCGTAGGCTGAAACGGCGGCTCACGCACGACGGAGGCGGACTTCATGAGCGACATCGCGATACTCGGGACGGGCAGGATCGGCGGTGCCCTGGCCCGGAAATGGAGCGGGAAGCACCGGCTCTGGCTCGGCGCGCGCGACCCCGGGAAGCAAGAGGTCTCGCAGCTGGCGTCCGAGGTCGGTGCCACCGCCGCGACGCTCGCGGACGCGGTCGACGCCGCCCAGGTGGTGGTCTTCGCGATGCCCGGCGACGCCGTCGGGCCCGCCATCGAGGCCCTGGGTGAGCGGCTCGACGGCAAGGTCGTCGTCGACGCCGCGAACGACGTCCGCGCCGCCGAGGCGAATTGCCTCGCCGCCCTGCGGCAGGCCGCGCCGCGCGCCGCCTACGCGCGCGCCTTCAACTCTATCGGCTGGGAGATGCTCGCGAACCCGGTCGTGGCCGGCCAGGCGGCATCGTTGTTCTACTGCTCCTCAGCCGGGGTGCAGGAGGACGTCGAGGCGCTGATTCGCGACGTGGGCCTCGAGCCGGTCAGGGTCGGGGACGAGGACGCGGTCGAGGTCGTCGACGGGGTGCTGCGCCTGTGGTTCGCGCTCGTCATGGGCCAGGGCCACTCGCGCCGGCTGGCGTTCAAGCTGCTGGAGGAGTAGGCCGGCGCGCGCCCGGGGCGCGATCACCCCACGTGCTTGGCGAGCCACTCCTCCAGCTCGTCCCCGTCGCGCCAGGTGGCGGCGACGCGCTCGAGCGGCTCGCGCGTCGCGATCCAGGGCCCCAGTTCCCAGCGCTTCCAGTAGATGAGGCGCTTGTGGCGCAGGAGGCCCTCCCGAGGGTGGTCGCGAGGGTACGGCGCCGGCGCGCGCTTCAGCTCCTGGCCTCCGATGTTGTAGCCTCGGTCGACCAGGCGCGCGAGGATCGTCTCGAGGCGCCGCCCGCTCTTGTCGGCGGCGACCGCGGCCCGGCAGCGGTCGAGCTGGGGAGGCTCCATCACGTACCTGCCCCCGGCGGCCGTCAGTGCCTCCGCGTCCAGGGCGACGTAGCCGCCATCGGCGGCGCTGGCGTAGATGTTCAGCTTGTACGGCGACTTGTCGGCCGTGAAGCGGATGTCGCGGTTGGGACGCGAGAGCCGCGCCGGCCCGAACTCGGGCTCCAGGTCGGCGAGCAGGGCCACCATCGGCGCCCTCACCTCCTCGTCGTACTGCGTGCGGTGCGCGGCGAAATAAGCCTTCGAGTTGTCGGCTGCAAGGCCGCGGAAGAAGCCCTGGAAGTCTCCCCGCCAGCCCGCGAACGGTGTCATGTGCCGGGAGCGACCACCATGACCTTCATCGTAAGCGGGATCGGTGTTTGGGCGGGCTCAGACGGTCCCATGCGCTATGGTCGACTGCATGGCCGGCACGGTGGCAAAGGCCTCGATCGTCATCAACGCGACCCCGGCGGACGTGTGGGAGGCCCTCACGACCCCGGACGCAATCAAGGAGTACATGTTCGGCACGACCGTGGTGTCGGACTGGCAGGTCGGCAGCCCGATCGTGTGGAAGGGCGAGTGGCAGGGCCGCGCGTACGAGGACAAGGGTGAGATCCTGCGATTCGACGCGGATCGCTGCGTCAGCTACACGCACTACAGCCCGCTCACCGGTGCCCCGGACGTGCCGGAGAGCTACCACACCGTGACAGTGGAGCTGCTTCCGCAGGACGGCGGGACGCGCGTGGACCTGGAGCAGGACAACAACGCGTCGGACGACGAGCGGGCGCACTCCGAGGCCAACTGGAAGACGATGCTCGAGGGTCTGCGCGGGTACGTGGAGGGTCGCCGCCAGGCCTGACGACGCGGGCGAGGCTAGATGTCCGCCCCGGCCTCCTCCTGTCGCTGCCGGAAGCGCCTGACCTTGGTCCGGTTGGCGCAGACAGCCATGGCTAGGCCTCCTCTCTGCGGATCGTCGCGAACCAAGCCTTCGCTGTCGTGAGCTCCGGGTGCCGCACCTCGAAGGCAGCCGGCTCGATGCTCTCGACGACCCACCCCGCGGCAAATGCCTCGCGCAGCTCGGCCTGCGCCACGCGCCGCGGGCCCAGCTGCCCCGGCTGCTCGTCGCTGAAGCACATCAGGTAGACCTTCCCCCCCGGCCGGACCGCAGCGGCCAGGCTGGCGACGTAGGTGGTGCGGTCCGCGTCGTCGAAGACGTGGAACATCCCGCTGTCGATTACGACATCGAAGTGCCGGCCCAACCGCTCCAGCTCCAGGGTGCTGCCGCAGACGAACTCCGCATGTACGCCCCGCTCCTCGGCCTTCTGTCGGGCCATCGCGACCGCCCTCGCGGAGATGTCGACACCCAGCGCGTTGGCGCCGGCCTGGGCGGCGAGCAGCGTGTGCTCCCCCGTGCCACAGCCGGAGTCCAGGACGTCGCCGGCCAGCTTGCCGTCGCGCGCCAGCTCCGCGAACCGCTTCTGCGGCCGCCCGATGTCCCAGGGCGGGTTGCCCTCATAGACGTCGTCCCACGAATGCCTCTCTGCCATCTGACGGCAGAGGCTACCCGGGGCGACGAGGCCGGACCTGCCGCGCCCATTACTTATAGTGACTTGATTTTTCATGTGTCTTGAGCTTTACTGACACTGCACCGAACAGACGGCAGACGGAGGACGCGAACGTGAATGACGCAATCGACATCCGGGCGAGCCAGGCTCGCTGGTGGGCTCTGGCCGCTATCGCGCTCGTCCTGATCGCCGTCGGCCTTGACGTCACGGTCCTGAGCGTGGCCCTGCCGACCCTGGCCGCGGCGCTCCGCGCGTCCGAGACCGACCTGCAGTGGTTCTCTTCTGGCTATGCCCTGACGCTCGCCGCGGGCATGCTTCCCGCGGGCATGCTGGGCGACCGCTACGGGCGGAAGAAGGTGATGCTGGCGGCTCTGGCCATATTCGCAACAGGCTCGGTGGCCTGCGCCATCTCCCCCTCGCCCGCGGCGTTCATCGTCGCGCGCGCGGCCGTCGGCCTGGCAGGTGCCGCGCTCGTGGTGATGGCGCTGTCGGTGATCACTGTCATCTTCTCCGAGGCCGAGCGCCCGCGCGCCGTGGGGATCTGGGCGGCGGCGAACTTCCTTGCCCTGCCCATCGGTCCGATCCTCGGTGGCTGGATGTTGAGCCACGCCTGGTGGGGCTGGGTCTTCCTCGTCAACGTCCCTGTGGCGCTCGCCGGAGCCCTCGCGGTGACGGTGCTCGTCCCGGAGTCGCGGGCCGCCAACCGCCCGCGAGTGGACGCGGTCGGCATCATCGGCGTCAGCGCCGGGCTCGTGGCGCTGACGTACGGCCTCATCGAAGCCGGGCAGCGGGGGTGGACCGACGCCGCGCCGGTCGCGGAAATGGCGGCAGGGCTCGCACTCCTGACGGCCTTCTTCCTCTGGGAGGCGCATCTCACGCGCACCCCCGGCGGCCAGCCCCTGGTGGACCTCTCGCTCTTCGCCGTGCCGGCGTTCACCTGGGGCGTGATCCTGGCCGCGCTCGGAGTGATGGGGATGATCGGCGTCCTCTTCACCATGCCGCAGTACTTCCAGGGCGTGCTGGGCGTGGACGCCCAGGCCTCTGGCATCCGCCTCCTGCCGATCATCGTCGGCCTCGTCCTCGGGGCCGTGCCCGCGGACCGGGTTGCGGCCCGCGTCGGGCCGCGGCTGACGGTCACGGCGGGGCTCCTCATCCTCGCCCTCGCCCTCGGGCTCGGTTCGACCACGTCTCTGTCCTCCTCCGCGCTCTTCGTCGCCACGTGGATGGGGCTCGCCGGGCTCGGGATGGGGCTGGGCCTCGCGACCGCCTCATCGGCTGCGCTCAACGCCGTGCCGGCCGACCGCAGCGGCGTCGGCTCCGGGTTGATGCAGGCCCTGCAGAAGGTGGGTGCGCCGTTCGGCTCGGCGATCCTCGGGAGTGTCCTGGTCAACGCGTACCAGGCGCAGCTCCGGCTTGGCTCGCTGCCGCCGGCCGCGGCCGCGCTGGCGCGTGGGAGCGTGTTCGGGGGGGTTGCCGTGGCGAGGGCCCTCCACTCGCCGGCCCTCCTCGTCAACGTGCGCGAGGCGTTCGTGCACGGCATGGACGTGGCGCTGCTCGTCTCGATTGCGTTCGTGGGGCTCGGCACTATCCTCGCCCTTGTGTTCATGCCCGGCCGGCGAGGCGCGCAAGCCGCCTCCACGCGAACGGTCGCTGCCTCGGGGCCCTCGGTTGCCTGAAACCGCGGCGGCGAAGCCCGGCCTGCGGGAGCGCAAGAAGCTCAAGACACGAGCCGCGATCCAGGGCGCCGCCATGCGGCTCTTCCTCGCGCATGGCTATGACGAGACCACCGTCGAGGACATCGCGGAGGCCGCCGAAGTCTCCCCCAGCACGTTCTTCAACTACTTCGCGACAAAGGAGGCCGTGGTCCTTGAAGACGACCTCGACCCCATCATCATCGCGAAGTTCCGCGACCAGCCCGCCGGGCTCCCCCCGGTGCGCGCCATCCGCAACGCGATGCGGGAGGCGTTCGCGAGCATGACTCCCGACCAGGCGCGGTTCCTGCAACAGCGCCAGGACCTGATCATGCGCGCTCCAGCATTGCGGTCGGCCATGTTGAGCGACTTCGCCGGGCTGATGGCGGAGATCAGCGACCTGGTGGCAGCCCGTAGCGGGCGCAGCCCCGGCGATTTCGAGGTGCGCAACCTCTCCGGGGCGATGCTCGGGGTCATCATCGGCGTCCTCTTCAGCGCGGAGCGAGAGCGCAACGCCGACGCGCTGGCGTTGCTCGACCGCGGCCTGGCGCACCTGGAGGCCGGGCTCCCGCTCTGAGGCGCGCGCGCCCTCCCCTAGCGCATGACCATGGGCCGGATCTCCACCGCGTGCTCGCGCGCAGGCCACGTCCTCGCGATCGCGATCGCGGCGTCCAGGTCATCGACCTCGATCACGGCAAACCCGCCGATGGACTCCTTCGTCTCGATGAACGGTCCATCGGTGATGACGGCGCGAGTCCCCTCCCGGCGGACGGTGGTCGCCGTGCGCGCCGGCTGGAGCTCACCGCCGCCGCGTAGCACGCCGCGCTGCGCGAGCTCCGCCCACCAGGCCATGATCGCGCCGTAGTCCTGGCCCTCATCGCCGAGAGCCTCCCAGGCGGCATCGTCGCGTACCAGCATCAACATGTACTGCATCCCGGGCCTCCTAGGAAGCCGACTCGGCGGCCTGCGCGAGACCCTCGAGCAACGGTTCGAAGGTGGGCGCGATGCGGCTCGCCATCATCCCACCAAGGGGGCCAAAGAGCCCATGGATGGTGACGGCCTGCGAGATCCGGCTGCCGGTCCCGGCCGGCTCGACCTCGCAGCGGAAATGGAGCTTGGAGGCGGGAAGCCCATCCGCCACCACGGTGAAGCCCCGGCCCTGCTGGACGTCCTGGAGCGTGACGTTGTGGCGTCCCCCGGATCTCGTCGTCATCTCACCGCCGGTCCCAGAGGCGAACGGGCCGTTAAGCGAGACGGAGACGATGTCCGGGTTCCACGAGGGCCACGTCGAGACATCGGACCAGATGCGCCACACCGCCTCTGGGGGCGCGCCCGTGTCGCGCGATCGCCGGCTGTCAGCCATTTCCTGTCCTCCGATTGGTGCCGGGCCGGGGTGGCCCAGCGTATCTCACCCCGGTGACGAACGCGACGCCGCGAAATCGACATCCTCGAGCTGCTCACGCAGCAGCTGCTGCTCTGCCTCGTTCGTCGTGAGGCGCAGTGCCTCCCGGCGGGCGGCGTCGGCCTCGGCGCCGCGCCCGAGGCGGTCAAACATCTCGGCCACGGTGGCGTGGAAGAGGTGGTAATCGGCCAGCTCCGCCGCGAGCGCATCGAGCTCGGCCAGAGCCTTCGCCGGCCCGTCGACCTCTGCCAGCGCGACGGCCCGGTTCAGCCGCACCACCGGCGAGTCGACGAACTTCAGCAGCTCGCCGTAGAGGGCGAGGACCTCCGTCCAGTCGGTCGCCTCGAAGCTCGGCGCCTCCGCGTGGCAGGCCGCGATCGCGGCCTGCACCTGGTAGGGGCCGGGCCGGCGGAGGCGCGCGGCGCGGGTGAGCATCCCGACTGCCTCGCCGATCATCTGCCGGTCCCAGCGGCCGCGGTCCTGGTCGCGGAGCCGGACCAGCCGGCCGCGGCCGTCGAAGCGTGACGCTTCCCGCGCCAGGTGCAGCCGCATCAGCGCGAGGAGGCCCCAGCACTCCGGCTCGTCCGGCATGAGGTGGACCATCAGCCCCGCCAGCCAGGCGGCGTCCTCGGCCAGCTCCGAGCGATGCGACGGGCCGTCGCCGCTCGCGAGGTAGCCCTCGTTGAACATCAGGTAAAGGACGGCCAGCACCTCGCCGAGCCTCTCCCCCAGCTCGTCCGGGTCGGGCATGCGGTACGGGATCCCGGCGTCGACGATCTTCCGCTTGGCGCGCACGATGCGCTGCGCGATGGCGGCCTCGGTCGTCAGGAACGCGCGTGCGACCTGGGTGGTGGTCAGCCCCGCCACCGAACGCAGGGTGAGCGCCAGCTGCGCCTCGCGCGAGAGCGCCGGGTGGCAGCACGTGAAGATGAGGCGCAGCCGGTCGTCGGGCTCGTCGCGGTAGGAGCCGGCCGTCGGGTCGTCGAGCTGCGCGAGCTTGTCACGGTAGTTCTGGTCCCGGCGCAGGCGGTCGAGGGCGCGGTTGCGAGCCGCCGTGTACAGCCAGGCGGCCGGGTTGGCGGGGATGCCGTCGACCGGCCAGCGTTCGAGCGCCGCGACCAGCGCCTCCTGCACCACGTCCTCAGCGAGGTCGAAGTTGCCGAGCCGGCGCACCAGCAGGCCGGTTAGGCGGCCTCCCTCCTCGCGGAACACGCGGGAGAGGGCCGCCTCCGTGGCCGAACCGGCTGACGTCGTGCGCTACCTCTCCACGACCGGACGGACTTCGACGACCCCGCGCGCCGGCCACTGCTTCGCCAGCTCAAGCGCCGCGGCCTCGTCGGGCACGTCGAAGATCGCGTAGCCGCCGATCGCCTCCTTGGCCTCGACGAACGGCCCATCCGTCACCACCGACGAACCGTCGAAGCCCAGGCGCACCGTCTTGGCCGTCTCGGGTCCCCGCAGCGCGTGGCTGGTGACGAACGTGTCGGCGTGCTCGCCGAACCACTTCCCGACCTGGCCCATCCAGCCGTCCTGCTGCTCCTTCGACATCCCGTCCCACGCCGCGCGGTACTCGGCGTCGCCGCAGAACATCAGCATGTACTTCATCTCGATCCTCCTAACGTTGCGCGGCGCCTGCGGCCGCTTTCAACGTTATGACGATCGGGACGGCGCCGGTTTCGACATCAGACGCCCGACCTGGCCCCCCCACCCAACCTCCGCCCGCAGGCGGGGGGAGGAGACAGGAGCCAAACCTCCCCCGCAGGCGGGGGGAGGAGAGATGCGCGCCCTACTCCCTGCCGCGAGCGCGGCGCCGCGCGACGACTACCGCGACCCCGCCGCCCGCGACCACCAGGAGGCCCGGCCACGGCACGTCCGGGACGGTGCCGCCGGGGCCCTGGAACAGCGTGTCGCCGGTGGCGGTTCCCACCACCGGCAGCGTCAGGTAGGACTGGGCCTTCTCGTAGTCGAGCTGGACCGTCGCGCTCGTGGACGGGTCGTCGTACGGCTTCGGGACGCCCCAGTCGCCCGCCTCGGTCGAGACCAGGAGGACGAGCCGGTGCCCGGCGCGCACGGTGTAGTCGGTGGGCCACAGGGAGACGTCCATCGGGAACGACTGGCCCGGTGTCGCCAGCACTTCGTGGTCGAGACCCGACCGGTAGCGCGAGTCGAGCCAGCCGCGCGTGAACGCCACCAACGCGTGCTGGTCCGTCGCGGTCGTGCCCTGGCCCGAACCCTGGTACCGACTGGGGTCGACGTCGAGGAGGGCGGGCATGGACGTCACCCACTGCCTCTGCACCCTCGACCACAGGTGCAGCACCGGCTCGCCATACACGCGCACGTCCTGGGCCAGGACCGGCGACTCGAGCCCGACGTACCCGGCATCGGCGAAGGGCTGCCCGGCCGCGTGCGTCTCGGTGTTCGTCCCCGTCCACGTGAATGTGAGCGCCGGCGCCCCGCTCGGTGCCGCGGTGGCGTCTGGCTGCAGCGCCCACGTCCCATCGCTCGCGTGGCCAAGGTAGAGGTTCACCCCCGTCGTCGCGGGCTCCGGCCCGGCGAGGTACTTGTCCGAGCCCGGCCCGGTGGAATCCGCGGTGGCCGAGGTGACCGCCGGGAGCGACGTCTCGAGCCCGTTGTCCGCGCCCTGCAGCCAGTGCGCGAACCACTGGTCGACCGTCTTGCTGAAGCCGGTCCCGGGCGGCACCCCGTGGCCGTGCCACGCGCTGCCGAAGTACATGCGCGCGAACTGCGAGTGCGTCAGCGCGTGGTAGGCCTGCCAGCCATCGACCTGCTTGACGTTCCAGTCGCCCCAGTTGCTCGCGACCAGCACCGGGATCGTGACGGAGCCCATGTCCTTCAGGTAGTCGCGGTCGAGCCAGAAGCCATCGTAGTCAGGCTTCAGGTTGTAGCCCTCGCCGGTGTGGGTCAGCTGGTCGCAGGGCTGGATATGGGACGCCACGCGCGACTGCCAGTTGGGGTCCGTGGGGTCGATCGGCGGCGGGATCGCCAGCCCGAAGTCGAACCCCAGCGGCGTGTCGACGCCCTCGTCGCCCGCGGTGCCCGGGCCTTCATAGCTGAGCGGCTGGTTGGTGTACGTGTAGCGGACCCCGCCGGCATACGCGTAGTCGTACCAGCGGTCGATGGCCGCCTCGGGCACGATCGTCGTGAGGTGCGGCGGGTGCATCACGGCCGCGGCGTACTGCGTCGTCCCCTCATATGAGCCGCCGAGCATGCCGATCTTCCCCGTAGCCCACGGCTGCGCGGCCATCCACTCGATGACCTGGTACGAGGTGGTCTTCTCACGGTTGCCGCCGTAGTCCCAGCACCCGCCCGAGTTGCCGGTGCCGATGACGTCGGCGGTGGCCCGCGCGTAACCCAGCGCGGTCCAGTGCGCCGCGTCGCCGTTGCGCCCGAGGGCGGCGTAGGGCGTGTACGTGAAGATGATGGGCGCCGGCACGACCTGGCCGTTCAGCGTCGGGTGGACCACCTCCAGGTAGATGTCGGCCTGGTCGGTCGGGACGATGTAACTGACCGTGGTGCTCCCGAAGGCGGTCGCCGCGTGGACGGGCGCGACGGGCGCGAGCAGGCCGGCCGCCAGCGCGATGGCGGCGCCGAGGCCGCGAATCCCTCCCCTGTTCATGCTCAGTCCCTCCCGGCGCGTAGCCCGCTGCGCCGTCCGCCCGCGTTCCCCCGCGGCATGCACATCTTAGGCCACGCGACTGGCGTATGATGTCGCCCGGAGTAGGACGGGCCAAGCCACGAGCGAAGCCCGGCAAGGGGGGCCTCACCAAGGGCCTCAGGGAAGGGGAGCATGATCAGCAGGGGAGCGGCCCTTCGCGGCCGCGTCGTCATGGTGGCGGGTTCGGTGCTGGCGCTGTCGGTGGCGACACAGCTACCGGCGGGCGCCGCGGGCGCGAGCGTCACGCCGCCCGGGGCCCAGGCCTACACGATCTACACGCCGCCCGCGGGGACCCCCGGCCAGCACACCGCCGATGAACCCTCGATCGGGGTCGACTGGAAGACGAACGCCACGATGTACCAGGCCGACGTCACCACCCTCAAGGTCGTCTTCGACGACAAGACGACCCCGGCGACGGCGACCTGGACCGACGTTAGCGCCCCGCTGACCAACCACGCGTCGCTCGACCCGATCCTCTTCACGGACTCGAGCACGGGGCGCACGATCGTCAGCCAGCTGGTGGTCGCGTGCAGCCTGTCCGAGCTCACCGACGACGACGGCGCGACGTGGATCCCGAACCAGGGTTGCGGGCTCAACGGCGTCGAGGACCACCAGACAGTGGGCGGCGGTCCGTTCCACGCGCCCGCCCCGACACCACCGGCACCCGCGTACCCGCACGCGGTGTACTACTGCAACCAGGACATCGCGAACAGCACGGTGGCGTACTGTGCCCTGAGCGCCGACGGCGGCTTGACCTATGGCCCGGGCATCCCGACCTACAACCTCACCCAGTGCGGCGGGCTGCACGGCCACATCCGCGTGGCCCCCGACGGCACGACGATCCTGCCGAACCAGAACTGCGCCCCCACGGCCAACCCCTCCGCGGGCGGGCCGTTCCCCAACCAGGCGGCGGTCGTGACCATCAACAACGGGGCGACATGGAGCGTGAACGTGATCCCCGACAGCCTGGAAACCCTGCGCAGCGACCCCTCGGTCGCGGCCGACGCCGGAGGCAGGTGGTACTTCGGGTACGAGCAGGGCGTCAAGAACACAGCCGGCACCCAGGTCGCGGGGAGGGCGATGATCTCGATGTCCGCTGACGACGGCACGACCTGGAGCCCGTCGGTGGACGTTGGCGCCCCGCTCGGGATCCAGAACGTGACCTTCCCGGAGGTGATCGCCGGTGACGCGGGGCGCGCCGCGTACGCGTTCCTCGGCAGCACCAGCGCCGGAAACCCGGAGGACACCTCTTTCCAGGGGTACTGGTACCTGTACATCGCCTCGACGACCGACGGCGGCAGCACCTGGTCGGTGAGCAATCTCACGCCGGGCGACCCGGTGGAGCGCGGTTGCATCTTCCTGGCGGGCAACGGCAGCTGCCCGTCGGCCAAACGCAACCTCCTCGACTTCATGGACATCGCGTCGGACAACCAGGGTCGCGTGGAGGTGGGTTACGCGGACGGCTGCACCGGCACCTGCGTGACCGACCAGGCCCAACCCTGCTCCGACGCCATCTGCAGCACCGGTCCGACCGCGAGCACTGACAAGCTCGTCTCGATTGCGCGGGAGAGCTGCGGGGTCCCGCTCGTGGCGAAGAACGACGCCGCCCTGGCCTGCGGTCAGCAGGCGGTCGTGCCGGAGGTCCCGTGGGCACCCTTGCTGCCGCCGCTTGGCGCGCTCGGCGCGAGCATCGCGTGGCAGGTGGCGCGCCGGCGCGGCGCCAGGGCGGGAGCGACCGGGTGACCGCGGCCCGCCGCCTGCGCCGCGTGGCGGTCGCCGGCACGCTGCTGGCGAGCGCCGTGGGAATCATGCCGGTCGGGGTCGCCGGCGCCGGCGCCGAGCCCGCCCCGGTCTTCGCACACCCCGTCACGGTGGACGCCCAGCGCATGGTCGGCGAGCCCGATGTCACGGTCGGTGCCGACGGCCGGATCTACGCCAGCGCCCCGTGGGGCGTCAGCACGGACACGAGCTTCTTCTGGCGGTCGGAGGACGGTGGCGAGTCGTTCCGCCAGGTCCAGGCCGCGCCGGGCGACCAGAACCCGTATGCGTTCCGCGCCGGCGGCGACACGGAGATCCAGGCCTTCCCGCCCGCGTCTGGCAGGACCTACCCGGGCGAGGCAACGCCGGGCCCGGGCTCGCCGGCGCGTCTCTACTTCATGGACCAGAACAACCTCGACAGCAACACGTGCGGGTACTCGACCGATGCGGCGCGCACGTTCACCTACACGAACGGCGCGGTGTGCCCGCAGAGCGTCGGCGCCGACCGGCAGTGGATCGCGCAGACCCGCGTCGACCCGTCGAGCGCAGCCAATGGTGGCGTGCTGGACCACGACATCTCGTACCTGTGGTACGACCACTTCGAGAACGGCGGCCTGCAGCTGTACCGTAGCGATGACGGCCAGTCGTACGCGTTCGCGTCCAAGCCGACTGGCGTGTCGGGCAACGCGGGCAACGTCGTGACTGACCGCGCGAGCGGCGTGGTGTACATGATCGCGCCGGGCCAGGGCAGCTCAGTCGCGGTGGCCTACTCGGCCGACGGCGGCAAGTCCACGCACACCGTGGGGCTGCCGCATGGCGGCTCTTCAGGTGGTGTCGGGACCGACTTCCCCGTCGTGGCCATCGACACCGCCGGGAACCTCTACGTGGTCTGGTCGGAGCAGAACGGCACCGGGGCGTGGCGCACGTGGGTGACGCACAGCACCGGCTTCACCACCGTGGACAATGGCACCAGGACGGTCAGCGTCGCAGGCGCGACCGCGGCGCAGTGGTCCACGCCCGTGCCCATCACGGGGCCGGGCTCCGCCAACCCGGCGATCAACTACTCGGTCTTCCCGTGGATCGTCGCCGGCGACCCCGGCCGCGTGGACGTCGTGTACTACGGGACGACGCAGGCGCTGGGGTACGACCCCAACTCCCAGGCCGCGAAGTGGGGCACTTACATGTGGCAGACACTCGACTTCGGCTCGGTCGCCGCCGGTCCGACGGACGCGTCGGTGCAGGCCACTGCCCCGGTCGCCGAGGCCAGCACGCACCTGGCCAGCATCTGCTTCAGTGGCATCGGCTGCACCGGCACGGGCAACCGCAACATGCTCGACTTCTTCGAGGTGCACCTCAACACCCAGGGTGGCGCGGTGGTGGTGTACAACGACGACGCCAACAGCCTCGCCGCGCTCTTCCCCGGCGGGCCGCAGGTGATGATCGGGCAGCAGGCCGGCGGGCCGAGCCTGTTCGCGACGGTCGGGTCGCTCAGCGGCGCGCCGACACCTGACGCCTCTTTCGTCGCCGACCGCGCCGGGGACGGTTACTACCCGACGAGTGACACGAGCGTGGACTCGCTCGACCTCCTCGGGGCGGGCGCCGCGCTCAAGAACGCGTCGACGCTGCAGGTCACGTTCGCCGTCAAGAACCTCGCGAACGCCGTCACCCAGGTCCCGCCGACGGAGGGCGCCACCGGGATCACCTACGTCCTGACGTGGAAGCACGCCGACGACCTCTGGTACGCCGCGGCGCACCTCGACCCGGCCGGCTCGGCGACGTTCGACGCCGGGCTGCCGCAGAGTGTGCCGTTCACCGGCACTGGCGGACCGAAGTTCGCCGTCTACGGTCCCAACCCGAACAGCACTGTGCTGAGCGGCGGCTCGGTCGACACGACCCACGGCACCATCACGATCGACGTGCCGCTGGCGGACGTCGGTGGGCTCAAGCCGGGGGACCGCCTCCTGCAGGCCACGGGCTTCAGCCTCGTCGACCGCGGTCACCCGGGCGCGGGCATCCTCGCCGACCAGTCCGACGCGACCCCGTCGTTCGACGACTCTCTCGTCGCGCCGGGCGTCGGCGTGCCGGAAGCCCCGTGGGTGGTGCTCCTTCCCCTGGTCGCCGCCGTCACGGCGCTTACCCTGCGAGCGCGGCGCCGCACCACGTAGGCCGCGCGCAACCGCTGTTGCGCCACGTGTTGCGCTGGCGTTCGCGCAGAGGGATCAATCTCTTAGTGGCTGGCGCATAATCCCAAACAGCGCTCAGCGCGGAAGGGATAAGAGAAAAGAGTGGCCGCCGATCTCGGCTTCTATTCGTTGTTCGTCGACAACCCACAACCGATGTGGATCTTCGACGCGGAGACGCTCCAGTTCCTCGAGGTGAACCCGGCGGCGGTGAGGAAATACGGCTACGCGCGCGACGAGTTCCTGCGCATGACGGTGCAGGACATCCGCCCGGTCGACGAGCAGCGCCGCTTCCTCGACGCGCTGAACCAGTACGACGGCACGGAGGTCTCGCGGAACTGGCGGCACCGCGTGAAGGACGGCAGGATCATCTACGTCGACGTCAGCGGCACGCGCATCACCTTCCGCGGCAGGCCGGCGATGGCCAGCATCGTCACCGACGTCACCGAGCGCCGCCTCCTCGACGAGAACCTGCGCCACCAGGCCTTCCACGACAGCCTCACGGGCCTGGCCAACGCGGCCCTGTTCCGCGAGCGCGTGGCCCAGGCGATGGCCCGCAGCGCCCGCACCCGGCGCGGTTACGCGGTCGTGTTCGTCGACCTGGACACCTTCAAGACCGTCAACGAGACGGTCGGCAGGCTCGCCGGCGACACGGTCCTCGTCGAGGTCGCGGCACGGATCCGCGACGCGGTGCGGCCCGCCGACACGGTGGCCCGCCTCGGCGGAGACGAGTTCGGGGTGCTCCTCGACGTCGTCCGCGACGACGACCACGCTGCCGGTGTGGCGCGGCGGATCGCGGCCAACCTGGGCCAGCCGGTGCCGGCCGCCGGTGACGCCTGGTTCGTCAGCGCCAGCCTCGGGATCGCCCTGGGTCACGGGAACGTTGAGGATGCCGACGCGATGCTGGCGCGCGCCGAGGTCGCGGCGCGGTATGCGGAAACCCATGGCCGCGGGCGCGTGGTCCATTTCGAGCCGGCGATGCAAACGGAGCTGCAGGCGCGGGTCGCCCTCGAGACCGACCTGCGGACGGCGCTCGCCAGTGGCGCCATCAGTGTCGCGTACCAGCCGCTGGTCGACCTACGCACGTCACGCGTCGTCGCGGTCGAGGCGTTGGCGCGATGGACGCACCCCACGCGCGGCGTCGTCACGCCGAGCGAGTTCGTGCCGCTCGCCGAGCAGGCCGGTTTGGTGCGGGAGCTCGACGCGGCCGTCATCGGAGAGGCCGCGAGGCAGGCCAGCGAGTGGGCGGCGGCAGGCTGTGACCCGATCAGTGTCAGTGTCAACATCTCGCCCCGTGATTTCAGCGAGCCCGGGCTCGCCGAGCTCCTCGCCGACATTGTCGCGAGCTCAGGCCTCCCCCCGACGCAGGTCGAGCTCGAGATCACTGAGTCGGCCGCCCTCGAGGCTCCCGACCCGCTGGCGACACTGAGCGCCTTGCGGGACGCCGGCTTCACCATCGCCATCGACGATTTCGGCGTCGGCTACTCGATGCTCGGCCGGCTGCAGGACCTCCCGGTCGACAAGATCAAGATCGACCGCACCTTCATCGACCGCATCAAGTTCGGCGAGGACGAGGCTCCCATCGTCCAGGCCATCATCGCGATGGGGCACAGCCTCCGCCTCAAGGTGGTGGCCGAAGGCATCGAGACATCGGAACAGCTCCTGTTCCTGCGCCGCAGTGGATGCGACCTGGGACAGGGTTACAGGCTCGGGCGACCGGCCGGGGGCCTGGAGGTGCAGAGGCATTTGAGGAGGATCGCGAGCTGAACACGAACACGGTGGCACCCGGAGCGACGGCTCTCGTCACCACTGACTGGGTGGCTGACAACCTGGACCGCATCAGGGTGGTCGAGGTCGACGAGGACACCGACGCCTACGCGTCGGGACACATCCGAGGGGCGGTCGCGCTGAACTGGATGACGGAGATGCAGGACCGCGTCGTCCGCGAGATCGTGTCGCCCGAGGCATTCGCGCGCACCCTCGGGCGGAAGGGCATCGATGAGAAGGACACGGTCATCCTCTACGGAGGCAACAACAACTGGTTCGCGGCGTATGCGTACTGGCTCTTTAAGGTGTACGGGCACGCCGACGTGCGGCTGATGGACGGCGGAAGGAAGAAGTGGGAGCTGGAGGAGCGTGAGCTCGTCGTCGACGTGCCGGAGCCGGCGTCGAAGACGTACTCCCCGCAGGCCCAGGACCTCTCGATCCGCGCACTGCGTGACGAGGTGATCGCTGGCGTGAACCGGGTGCCCATGGTCGACGTGCGCTCGAGTGACGAGTACAGCGGCCGCATCGCGGCTCCCCCGCACCTGCCGCAGGAGTCGGGGCAACGCAAGGGCCACATCCCCGGGGCGAAGAGTGTTCCCTGGTCGAAGGCCGCGCGCGACGACGGTTCGTTCAAGAGCATCGAAGACCTGCGGCACCTCTACATCGCCGAGACGGGGCTCTCCCCCGAAGAGCCGACGATCACCTACTGCCGCATCGGCGAGCGCTCCTCGCACACCTGGTTCGTGCTGCACGAGCTGCTCGGGTTCAACAGCGTCAAGAACTACGACGGCTCGTGGACCGAGTACGGCTCGCTCGTCGGGGTTCCGATCCAGCGCGACTACACGGACGAGGATTGAACCCCTTGGACATCTCGTGCACCAAGGTTGGCCACGGCACACCCGCCGAGACCGCGGTCATGGGCCACGTCTGGCAGGGCGAGAGCAAGGCGCAGCGTGCCTACGTTCGCGTGGCGAAGAGCGACGGTGAGTACGTCAGCGAGGTCCGCTGCGCCGATGGTTCGTTCTACATCCCGATGTTGCCAGGGGACTGGCGCGTGACCTGCTTCGCGCCGCACGGCCAGAGCGCCAGCCAGCGCTTGAGCGTCCTCCGCGGCGACCAGTTCGACATCGAGTTCAGGCTGTAGGGCTGCGCTCAGCGGGGGGCGGCGCGGCTCCGCATTGCCGTGGCCAGGAAGGTGCTGACGCGTAGAGCGTAGGCGCTCGTGCTCCTGGCGATCGCCCGCCTCTGGCTCCCGCCGCCCGCGTGCCACACGGTGGCGTTGCCTCCGATGCGCCGCCCGTAGGCGTCGGCGAGGGCGCGCTCAACCGCGGCGCCGGCCGCATCTGCGTGGGGCGCCGGGCTCGTCGAGATGAGCAGCACCGGGACGTGGATCCGGCTCGCCACGTCGATGAGGGGGGTTGGTTCCGGGTCACCGGTGGCCAGGCTGGTGACACGCATCTGCACCCAGGTCCGCGAGAGGTCCAGGGGCACGAGCCACCGGGGCTCGACGGACGGGAGCGCGGCGGCTGCGTCGCCCTGCGTGGCCGGCACCGGGGCGTCGGCGATGACGGCCGCCAGGGGCACGCCGTCCGCCGCAGCGCGCAGCGCCTCGACGGCGCCGGTGGATATGCCGAGTACCGCGATGCGGGCCGGGTCGATGCCCGGCTGCGCACTCATGAAGGTCACCGCGCCCGCGAGGGTGTCGGAGGCCCGTGAGCCCCACGAGTTGGGCAGGCCCCCGCTGCGCCCGCTACCGCGGGCGTCGAGGGCGAGCACCGCGTACCCGGCCGCCGCCAGCAGCTCGACGTGCTGCACGGACTCGACCCTCCCGTCGGCCGCGCGGTGCAGGACGATGACGGCGCCGCCATTGGTCCCCTGCACGTACCAGCCGCCAAGCGACACGCCGTCCCGGGCGGCCACGGTGACCTCGCGGGCGCCCGCGAGCCCGAGGGCGCTGGCGGCCGGCAAGGTCGTCGGGGCGCTGGCAACGCGGATGCCGGCGACGGCCGCGGGGTAGAGCAGGAACTCCAGGCCCACGAACGCCGCCACCGCCGCGCCCGCGAGCTGCAGCCGCCAGCCCGCGTTTCGGAGCGCGGTTCGCAGGGCGACGGCCACCAGCAGCACCCCCGCCGCGCCGGCCACGACGCCGGTGTAGTCGCAGGCGCCCGCGGCGGCCAGGAGAACGTGGGGCAGGTAGATGCCGGCCCCCGGGAGCGCCGCGGAGCCGCCGGCAACGGCCGCCAGCACGGCCCGGGCCGACCGCCGGCGCGTAAGCGCGGCACCGGCCGCGCCCGCGAGCGAGAGGGTCGCCGCGGCCAGCAGCCCGGGCAGGTCGGCGGCGGGACGCGGTGGAAGCAGGGCCAGGGCCACCAGGTGCAGCGCGAAAACGACAGCACCCGCCGCGACCACGATCGAGCCTCGGCTCGACCCCGCCCTGGTCGCGGCCCGCGATACCCGGCGCCAGGCTCTCCGCCATGGCGGCGAGGCGCGGTCCTGGTCGCGCTCCGCGAGCTTGTGCTCGAGGGCGATCATGATCTGCTCCCGACCCCGGGCTGTCTCCTCCCAGAAGGCAGCCCAGTCGATGACCCGGTCGGCCCACAGCGCGTACTCCCTGAAGTACCCGTCCGGGGCGTGGAAGGCGGCCGCCATCTCGGCGACGGCGCGCGACGCCGACGGGCTGGCCGCGTCGACGGCGCCAATTGCGAGGCCTTCCAGCAGTCCGTACAACGCCCGGGTCAGCGAGTGGGACGGCCGCTCCTCCGCCGCGCCCCGGCTGTGACGCAGGGCCGGGTCGAGAAAGCCGGTGGCCAGCTCGTCTGCGGCCTCGGCCACTCGTCCCCCACCCAGGTCGAGCGTGGCGGCGATCCGCGCGAGCTCGGTCGCCGGTGAGTCAACCAGGCGGTCGTAGTCGACGACCACCCGCGGGCGGTGCTCGGTGTGGACCAGGGCGGCGAGCATGTAGTCGAGCCAGCGGAGCTCGTGCAGGATCGTCTCCGGGACACCCCTGCGTGCGCCCGATGACAGGGCCACGCTCATTGGGTGGCGCAGCACGATCAGGTAGCTGTCCTCCGCTCCGACGCCGGCGAAGACGTCCTGCCAGAAGGGCAGGAGACGCGTGGCCCTCGGGTCCTTGAACCCCCACGGCCGCTGCCGCCGCAGCCGCTTCCGGACATAACGCACCGCCTGGTTCCCGAGCTCGGACCGCAGCCCCGGGGCGACGCTGCCCAGGTCGGGGCCCGCGGCGCCGTCGACGCGGGAGCCGGCGGCCCGGAGGAGCCGGTCGTTGAGGTCCACGATGGTGCGGTCCTCCCAGTAGCCCGTGGGGTTGTGCTCGTCCGTGTACACGAAGTCGGCACCAAACTCCACGCCGAGAGAGATCAGCGACCGTGCGGCGACGCTCGTGCCCCCGCGAGGGCTGCCGAGCACTGTCACAACGCGTCGCACACCAGCCTCCATCAACCGGGCGCGTCGCGCCCATTCCCGCGCGGATCCTAAGGGAGCGAACCTGTCAGGGCCGTGACCGGAGTCGTCCTGGCCAGGCCCAGGCGGATACCGACGGTATACGATTAACTCCATACGTTACTGTCAGCTTCCACAGCACACGGAGGTTTGAACATGTGCTTGAACTGCGGATGCGGTGAGGCCAACGAGCGGCACAAGGAAGGGGACATCACGCTCGACGACCTGAAGGTTGCCGCGCGCAACCATGAGATGGAGGTCGAGCAGGCCGCCGACAACATCCACGCCGAGGCGCGGAAGCTTCAGCAGGCCGGGCAGATCAGCTAGGTCTTCCCCGGCGATCGCCGGCGGGCGCCGGCGCCGGCAACCACGGCGCCGGCAGCCCCGGCCGGCAGGAGCAGCCACGGCAGCGGTAGCTCGGGAACCTGCGGGGTCGGGGCAAAGCTGCTGTCTCCCTCGAACGCCAGCGCCGGGGCGACGATCTTGATCCCCGTCGTGGGGAAGCCGCTGACCGTCGACTCATCCATCATCGTGCCGACCAGCCGGCCGCTCGGCATGATCGCGACCGACGCGAAGTCGTAGCGATGCCCCTGCGTTTCGTAGGTGGGGTGGTACTGCGTGTCGCTCGTGCTGTTGCCGAGGCCGACGGCGTAGCGCCGCAGCAGCCTGGGTGTGCTGGTGGAGACGTCGATCTTGTACATCCAGTCCTGCTCCGGGTCCCCTGCCTTGCCCGGCGCTGAGGCGCCGTCGTCGGTGCGGGTGAGCACCGCCGCGATCCCGAGCGCGCCGTTGACGCGCAGGTCCCCCACCTGGCCGCCCGTGTTGGAGTTCAGGCGGTCATTGCCCGGGAAGTCGACCGCCAGGGTCTGCCAGGTTTTGCCGCCGTCCGTCGACGTGCCGTAGTCGAAGCCGGTGGCGCGCATGGTGACGGTGTGCAGCCAGCCCCGCGAGTCGACCTGGAGGTCGACCGGGAGTGACTTCCCATTGGGGAGGGTGAGCGGGTGGAGGCTCAGGTCGGTCGGGTCGAAGAGGTTGAACTGGCTGGTCAGGTCGGCCGGGCTGAAGTCCTCCGCCCCGCCACCGTAGGCGAGCATGTCGAGGGCATAGCCGTTCCCGAGGGCGTGCAGCGGGGCCCAGTCCTGGGACTGCGACCAGTCCAGCGCCGGGCTGGGCTTTGTCGGGACCCATTCGGTCACGGCCGCCCCGTCCTGGATCGGGTTGTCGTAGGTCAGCCCGTCGGTGCTGTAGAAGATCGGCGAGCCGTGGCTGGAGATGGTCGAGATATAAGGCAGCGCCGTCCCGCCGACCGTGATCGGGCCCGGGATGACGTTGATCTCGGGGCGGTCATAGAACGGCGAGTGGAGGGGGTCTTCGAGGTAGCTCCAGGCCCGGGTGCCGGCGTCGTACTTGTAGGTCAGCAGGTGGTCGCCGGAGTACGGGTCCCAGGTCACCCCGAGGATGTCGCCGTTGGGCGCGGTGGCGATGGCACCCTCCGCGTTGACCAGCGGGTAGGGAGTCTGGACGGAGCTCCAGGTGGCGCCCATGTCGGTCGTCAGGTTCACGTAGCGCCCGCCCAGGTCGAGGAGGGCGCCCGCCGGGCTGCCGGTGATCCAGTGCTCGGCGCCGTTCCCGGTGCCGGTGACGACGCGCCACGACGTCGTGCCCTCCGAGCCGCCCGCCGCGCCGGAGTAGTCAGTCGTCGGGAATGCATGGTTGTACGCCAGGTCTGGCGTGTACGACACCACGTTGGCCGGCAGCCCCGGCCCGGCAGCGCCCGCAGGCACCACGGCGCCAGGGCCGAGGACGGCCACCCCGCACAGCATGACGAACCCGAGCCTCCGAACCCTCATCCTTCCGCAACCCTCCCAGCCAGACACCTTGGCGCCGTACGCCGCCTCCCCCGAGGCGGACGGCACCCAGCATCTTAACCGGGTCCGGTGCTGAAGCGCTCGCCGGCCTCGAGACGCCGGGTGTCGCGCCCGGCGTGCATCAGTACCACCGCTCCCCTGCCATAAACGCGCCATTGCCGGCCGTCGCCGACGGCGGCGGAGTCCTCATCGATGCCGAGGACGTCCATGCCGGCGGGCGCGGCGGAGACGATGCGGTCACTGGCCCCGGGGAGCCACTCGTTGATCCGGTCGAAGTGGGGCACGACGACGACGCCCGGCGCATATCCCAGCCCGTCGACGTGGTCGCCCGGTCCGCGGATGCTGGGCACCTGCGCCGCCAGCACCATGGCCCCGGCGGAGCACCCGGCGAGGGCCGCGCCACCCGACCAGGCGGCGTGGATCGCCTCCGCGACGGCGCTGCCCCGCAGCGTCTCCGCGAGGAAACGCGGGTCGCCGCCCGAGAGGTAGACCAGGCCGGCGCCGGCGACCTTCTCCGCCATGCCAGGGTCGTCGGCGTCGGCACGCCCCAGCACCAGCACGGGCTCGACCTCCGCGCCGAGTCGCGTGAAGTGGCCGACGCCGAGGTCGACCCAGTACTGGAGCCGCTCCTCGCCCTCCTGGGCCGCCGCGGTCGGCAGGAACACCGCGCGCCGGCGGCGACCCGCGAGCAGCTCGTCGTCGAGCGCGTCCATCGCTTCTGTGAACTCCCCGCTCCCGAGGAGCGCGAGTGGTCCTGCCGGCATGGCGCCATTGTCGCGCCCGCGGGCGTCGCGTAGCGTCCCGATGGGCCCGCGTACGCTTGGCTCATGGACTCGGCGGCCGGCCTCATCTGCATCATGGGCTCCGGCGAGACGGCGCCGACGATGGTGTCGGTCCACCAGGAGTTGATGGAGCGCGCGGGGTCGCCCCCGGGCCCCGCCGTCATCCTCGACACGCCCTACGGCTTCGAGGAGAACGCCGACGACATCAGCGCCAAGGCGCTGAACTACTTCGCCGTCAACGTCGGGCGGGCCGCCGAGGTCGCCTCGGTTCGCGACTTCGAGGTGGCGACGGCGGAGGAAGTCGAGCGGATGCTCGCCGCGGTGCGAAGCGCGCGGTACATCTTCGCGGGCCCGGGCAGCCCGTCCTACGCGCTCCGGCAGTGGGCGCCGACGTCACTGTCCGGCCTGCTCCGCGCCCGGCTCGCGGACGGCGCCTGCGTCACCTTTGCCAGCGCGGCGGCCACGACGCTGGGTCGGGTCGCCCTCCCCGTCTACGAGATCTACAAGGTCGGGCAGCCCCCGCACTGGCTGGACGGCATCGACGTGATGGCGGCCGCCGGGCTCAACGTCGGGGTGATCCCCCACTTCGACAACCGCCAGGGCGGCACCCATGACACGAGGTACTGCTTCATGGGCGCGCGCCGGTTGCGCGTGCTCGAGGAGATGCTGCCGGCGGGGACGTCGCTCCTCGGCGTGGCCGAGCACACCGCGGCCGTCATCGACCTCCGCGCCGGCACGATCGCGGTGAAGGGTCGCGGCTTCGCCGCCTGGCGCTCGGGTGGCAAGGAGGAGCGGTTTGGGGCGGGCGAGGTGGTCCCGCTGAGCCAGCTCCGCACGGGCCCCGCGCTGCCGTCCCAGGAGCCCGGCGCCGCGGCGACAGCGCCCAGCCCGGGCGACGCCGGCGCGCGCTTCGACCGCGCCCTGGGTGAGCGGGACGCCTCCGCGGCACTCGCCGCGCTGCTGGACGAGGAGGCGCGCCTGGCCGGCGAGGACGGGGGCGAGGCGGCGCACTCGGAGTTCCGCGGGATGCTGGTGCGCTTCGCCGACGTCGCGCGTGAGGGGCTCGAGCCGCGCCGGGCGCGCGTTGCGCCCTTCGTGGAGATGGCGCTGCGACTGCGCGACGCGGCGAGGGCGGGACGCCGGTTCGACGACGCCGATGGCATCCGCGATGAGCTCGTGCGGCTCGGGGTCGAGGTGCGGGACACGCCGGAGGGCACGGAGTGGGAGATTCGTGGCGACGAATCGTGACCCTCGCGGCTAGATGACGTCGCGCCTCTTGACCAGGAACAGCGAACCGGCCACCAGCACGGCCAGCCAGAGGAGCAGGACGATGACCGCGTGGGTGGCGTCGGCGTCCGGGGTGGTCGCGAGCCCGGCGGGGCCGATGCCGCCCGTGGCCTGCCCGAAGGACTGGACGAGGTAGCCCATGTTGGCGACAGGGAACCAGATGTGCACCTGCTTGACGGTGTCCCCGAGCCCGCTCAGGAGCGAGAAGACGAGGTCCTCGACGAGGATCCCGTAGGCGAGGCCGACGCCGATGGCGGCGCCGGACTGCCGGAACAGCGTGGCGAGGGCGAACCCGATGGCAGCCCACACCCCGGAGATCAGCCACAGCGCGGCCAGCCCCTTCCCAATCTCCGTGACGCTGGGCCACGACACCGCCACCCCGTCGGCCAGCGCCAGCGCGTAGCTGATCGCTGCCCCGGCGGCCAGGAGGCCGGCCCCGGCGAGGACGATGAGCACGGCCAGGGTAAGCAGGCGGCCCGCCATGATCTCGATACGCCCGGGCAGCTGCGTGAACGCCGTCTTGACCGTGCCCCAGCCGTACTCGCTCCCCTGCAGCAGGACCGCCACGATCAGGATGAAGACTCCCATCAGGCCCTGCCCGGCGCTCAGCGTCTTGCGCACGAACGCCGACGGGTAGAGGCCTTTGCGCGCGTTGGCGATGGCCGCGAGTCGCTCGCCGCCGCCCGGCCCGCGCACGGCCGGCAGGTGGGTCGCGACCAGCCAGATCGTGAGGTAGTTCAGACCCAGCAGGACGACGAACATCAGGCCGAGCGTGACCCAGACCCCGGGACGGCGGAGGGCCTTGAACAGTTCGGCCCGCAGCGCCGCGCCCATCAGGCCCCGGCCTCCGCCGACGTCAGCTCGAAGAACACGTCCTCCAGCGACCGTTCGCCCGGCCGCAGCTCGCTGACCATGATCCCCTGCTCGACGAGGTGGCGGTTGATCAGTGCCGCGCGCTGCGGCAGCACAGCCACGCTGAAAGAGCCGTCGGCGAGCGCGTTGACGGCGCCGGCGCCGGCCTCCTTCTCCAGCGCGGCGCGCGCGTCATCCAGCGGCGTCGCCCGGATGACGACGTGCTGCGCCCCGCGGAGCTCGGCGAGCGTGCCCTCCGCCACCATGCGTCCCTTCCGGATGACGCCGACGCGGGTGCAGATCTGCTCCACCTCGGCGAGGAGGTGGCTTGAAAGCAGGACGGTGCGCTCGCCCTTGCCGAGGTTCTTGATCATGCCGCGGAACTCCGCCATCCCCTGCGGGTCGAGGCCGTTGGTGGGCTCGTCGAGGATGAGCAGGTCCGGGTCCTTGAGCAGCGCGCTGGCGACGCCCAGGCGCTGCTTCATCCCCGTCGAGTAGTCGGAGAAATGCTGCTTCGCGGCAGAGGTGAGCTCGACGGTGGCCAGCAGCGGGTCGACGCGGGCCGGGTCGGCTCCGCAGTAGCGCGCCAGGAGACGCAGGTTGTCCCGCCCGGAGAGGTAGGGCCAGAACGTGGGTGACTCGATCACGGAGCCGACGTGCGCCAGCGACTGGTGACTCCCGGGAGGCCCGCCCGCCACGGCGAGGTGCCCGCTGCTTGGCCGGATGAGGCCGACCAGCATCCGCAGGGTCGTCGTCTTGCCGGCGCCGTTGGGCCCGAGGAAGCCGTACACCTCGCCGTGACGCACGTTCAGGTCGATGGCGTCGACGGCGAGGACGCCGTTGGCATAGCGCTTGCTGACGCCGCGGGCCTCGACGATGTTGGGCGCGGCTACAGCCACCCGGCCCTGCTCAGGTTCATTTACGCCTTTTGTATCAGCTTGCCACTGCCAGCGGGCCGCTGAACTCGGTTTGGGACAGGTGCTGGGGCACGCCGCCACCGCAGAACCGGCGTAACGTTGCCAGTGATGGCCGCCCCGCGATCGCCCAGGCGATGAACACAGACGTCCGCCTCGGGCGCGTCGCCGGGATCGAGATCGGCTTCAACTGGAGCTTCCTGCTGATCTTCGCGCTGATCGCCTGGACCCTGGCGGAGAGCGTGCTGCCCGCGCAGGTACCGGGGCAGCCGGTGCCGCTCTACTGGTTCGTCGGCGGCTGCGTGGCCGTCGTGTTCTTCGCATGCCTGCTCGGGCACGAGCTGGCGCACGCCATCCTCGCGCGGCGCCTCGGCGAGAAGATCGAGGGCATCACGCTGTGGCTGTTCGGCGGGGTGTCGAAGATCAGCGGGGAGCCCCGCAGCGCGGGTGTCGAGGCCGCGATCGCGGGGGTCGGCCCCCTCGCCAGCTTCGTCATCGCGATCGTCATGGTCGGCCTCGCCATCGGGCTCTCGGCGGCGGGACTGCCTGACCTCCTGACCGCCGGCCTCTACTGGCTGGCGGTCATCAACGTCGCGCTCGGCGTCTTCAACCTGCTGCCGGGCTTCCCGCTCGATGGCGGGCGCCTCCTCCGCGCCGCCCTCTGGCGCTGGAGCGGCAACCGCGTCACGGCGACATCGCGCGCGGCCACGGCAGGTCGGGTGATGGGACTGGTGCTGATAGCCCTGGGCGTCCTCGAGTTCGTCCTGGGCCGGGACCTCGTCAACGGCCTGTGGTTCGTGTTCCTGGGCTGGTTCCTGCGGGGCGCCGCCAGCGCTGAGGAGAGGCAGGTCGTGGCCACGGATGTCCTGGCCGGGCTGCGCGTGCGCGACGTCATGACCCCGGCGCCCGTGACTCTGCCCGCGAGCATGACGGTGCAGCAGTTCCTCTGGAGCGACGCGTTCCCGCACCGTTTCACGACCTTCCCGCTGACGGGAGATGACGGCGACGTCGTCGGGGTGGTCAGCCTCCGGCAGGTGCTCGGCGTGCCCGAGGAGCACCGGGCCCAGACCACCCTCGGGACCCTGGCCGCAGGCGGCGCCGGCGTCGTCAAGGTGGCGCCAGACGACCCGGCGGTGGAGGTCGCGAGGCGGATGGCGGACAGCCCGTCAGGGCGCGTGCTCGTCTTCGAGCAGGAGCAGCTGGTGGGGATCGTCTCGCCTCGCGACCTCGCCCAGGCTCTCCAGGTCCTGACCGCGCGGGTGGGGGGCCGGCGCCCGGCAGCCCCGGCAGCCCCGGCCGAGCAGCCGGGACGGTAGGGACTACCTCTTAACTGCGCCCGGGGCCGCGCGGGTGGAGTCCCGGCCCGCGACGACCGGGTTGGCGCCTCCGCGGAGCTCGACGCGTCCCAGCTCGGGCCACTCCGCGAACTCGAGGTCGCCCGACGTGCCGGGCGGCAGCTCCACCCGCCCGCGCGGGCCGTCGCCACCTCGGTCCAGGTCGATGTGCACGGGACCGCGCGGCGTCGGCACCGTGCCCGCCAGGTGCCGCAGGGGCCCGAACCAGGGCTGCACGCGCACGCGCTCGAAGCCCGCCCCGGCGGGGCTGACGCCGAGGATGTGCGTCGTCAGGTCGTAGGTCGGCGTCGCCGACCAGGCATGACAGTGGCTGCCGGCGTCGCCACCGTCGACCCAGAACTCCCAGGTGGTGCCGTCGCCCGTGCCGAGGAACTGGCGCCAGCGGCGGATCGACTCCAGCAGGAGGTCGTGTCGCCCGACATGGGCCAGCGCCTGGTGGACCCAGTGGGCGAAAAAGGGCTGGGTGGCGAGCACGTGCCGGGCGGGGTCGAAGCCGTGGGGCAGCTCCCAATCGATCACGAGGCGAAGCGCCGACTGCGGGTAACAGGCGACCTCCGGGGCCAGCGCGCGCTCGAGCATCGCGGAAGCCTCGCCCGGCTCGAGGGCGCCTGAATGGGTGGCCATCGCCAGCGCGTGTTGCGTCGCGATGCCGGCCCGCGGCGACTCGAGCACCCGCCCGCCCGCCGTGTCGATGAACTGCGCGAAGCCCGGCTGGAGAGCGTCCGCGCGCTCCCGGCTGAGGCCGGCGACACGGGGCTGATCCAGCGCGTCAGCGAGGCGGGCGTGGTCGCGCAGCGCGAGCAGGTACAGGCCGTGCAGCGTCGCCAGCGGGCCTCGCGCGCGGACCGGCCACCAGTCGACGAACACCCACCCGGGAACCTCCTGCAGGACGCCGGCCTCGACGAAGTTCCAGAACCAGTCGAGGATCGCCTGCGCGCGCGGAAGCAGCCGCTCGACGATCGCTGCGCCGGTGTAGTCCCACGCGCGGCACAGGCTGAAGACCCAGTAGAGGGAGCAGTCGGGGATGGTCACGGGGCTGGCGGCCAGGTCCCCCGCCGCGACCATCGCGAGCAGGCCGTCCGGGCGCGTCGCCTGGGCGCCGAGGTCCAGCGCGTGCAGCGCCAGGCGGGGGTCGGAGCCGCTGACGTAGGTCAGCAGGCCGTCGAGGTACGCGTCGCTGAGCCAGGCGCGCTGTTCGCGACCGGGACAGTCGAGGAACGAGTCACTCGAGCAGAGCTGAAGCGTGCGCACGCCCATCCGCCACGTCGCGTTGAGCTCGGCGTCGTCGCACTCGAACGCGCCCTCACTCCCGAGCGGGTACCGCCGCTCGCGGACCGCGACGCGGCGCACCGTGACCGGGGCGTCGGCAGCCACGCTGAGGTAGCGCATCCCGACGGACTCGAATGGCTCGACCTCGTTGGCCCCGTCCGCGCAGACGTGCGTGTGCTCCCACCGGCGGTAGGGGTCGGCGGGCCGGCCGTCGCGCAGCGTGTCGCCGCTCTGCAGCACGACGCGGGCGCCGTCGGGCGCGTCGAGGCTCACCGCCGCCAGCCCGAGGGTCATCTCGCCGAAGTCGAAGACCTCGACCTCACCGGCGCCGACCGGCACCGGCTCCATCGTGCCACCGGCCGGGCGGGCGACCCGCTCGATGTCCGTCAGCTGCGGCAGCGGGCGCGGCAGCAGCGTGAACGGGGCGGCCGGTGGGTGCAGCGGGCCCGCCTCGGGCTCACCCCAGCCTCCGTGGCTGGCGAGCTCGACCGCGACGTCCCACCTCGAGTCGTCAAACGCGACCTCGCGCCAGTCGTCGCTCATGACGCGCCCATCGACCTCCTCGGCGGGCGCGCCGAAGAACGGTGGGCGGTGCGAGCGCCAGGGCGCGCGCCACGTCCGCCACGAGCTCCCGCTGCTGAGCTCGGGCAGCACGGCGCAGTCCGCGACGAGCCCGCCGCGCCCGAGCTCCGAGAAGGCCGGCGCGGGCGACCACCAGGGCGTCGGCGCGCCGTAGTGGCGCACGAGCACGGCGACGGCGTTGTAGCCGCGGGCGAGCGCCGGCGCGACGTCGACGTCGTCGTAGTACAGGACCCCTGCCTGGGACCGGATGGGCCCCCGCGCCAGCTCCTGGCCGTTGACCCACAGCGCGTACCGCCCGTCCGCGGTGATGCGGAAGGGCACCTCGGCGGGGACGGCGTCCAGCCGGAACGAGCGCCTGAAGAACACGAAGGCATCCGCAGCGGCCGCGTCCAGGCCGGTGTCGGCGAGGCTGCGCCACTCCGGCCGCCGGTCCCATATCCAGCTCCCGCGCCAGCGCACGGGCCACGCCGCCGAGGTCACTCCAGCGTCGCCTCGATGGCCTCCGTGAAGGCGAGCCCGAGGAGGTGCCCGTCGGAGTCGGTCACCAGCACCGTCTGCAGGTTGCGTTGGTGCAGCTGGTCGTGGATCTCCTCCGCGGTGACATTGGGCCGGTACGTGCTGGGGCCTACGCGCATGACATCCTCGGCTCGCGCGTCCGGGTCACCCTCGAGCTCTTTCTTGAACAGGCGACCCAGAACCACGTTCTGCGCGTTCACGACGATGCACGTCGACCAGCCCGCGGCCGCGACGCGATCCCGCAGCGAGCCGACAGTGTCGTCGAGCCCGCAGGTGGGCACGTCGCGACGCATCAGCGACGCGAGCGTCGGCTTCGCCGCGTCCTCGCCCTCGAGCTCATACCCAGCAGCGCCCCAGTCGGCGAGCCCGCCGGCGTAGTCGTACACGGGGTCGAACCCGAGAGCTTCGAGCCGGCCCGCGGCTCGTGGGCTCATGTCTCACTGGAAGTCGAAGCAGTAGCAGATGACCGCCCTGTCGCGGCGCAGGCTCGCGGCGCTGTGCGCGTCAAGCTGCTTCAACGGGAGGCTGATCGAACCCGGGAGGTGGGCCTGCTCGAACTCCTCGCTCGGGAGCACGTTGACGAGCTGCGCCCCCGTGGCCACCAGCTCGCGGACCTCTTCGCGTGTGATGTTTCGCGGCATCTCGCCACCTCCCCCGAGGATTCACTACAGTGTCGCAGTGACATTACGACAGGACGCGCGGAGCGGGGCCTTTGGTTGAGCTGGCGGAGCTCCTGGAGCCGCGCCGGGAACCGTGGTGGGACTGGGTGCGCCAGGCGGGGGTGGTCAAGGTGGTGAGCCTGCTGGAGGACGGTGAGCAGAACGCGCGCTGGCTGCGCGCGGTCCCGGGCGGCCCCGTCAACGACCCGCTGGAACCACCGGCGGCCCCGCCCCGCGGGCAGCGCTGCTGGGACGTCGACGCGCTGCGTCGGGTCAAGCGGCTCTACGCCGAGGCCGGCTTCGAGCTGGCGGCGCTGGAGGACACGCCGCCGATGGACCTCATCCGGACCGGGGCGCCGGGACGCGACGAGCAGGTGGAGTGGTTCTGCGACATGCTGCGCGCGATGGGTGAGCTCGAGATCCCGGTGCTCTGCTACAACTGGCTGCTCATCGCGACTTGGGCTCGCACGGACGTGAGCGTCGAGACACGGGGCGGCGCCACCACCACGGGTTACGACGACGCGGTCGCGCGGGCCCTGCCGCCACTGTTAAAGGAAGGGAGCGTGACGCACGAACAGCTGTGGGAAGGCCTCGAGTACTTCCTGCGCGCCGTGGTGCCGGTCGCGGAGGAATGCGGCGTGAAGCTCGCCATGCATCCCGATGACCCACCGCTGCGCGAGGTGCGCGGTATCCCGCGGATCATGAACAGCCTGGCCGCCTTCGACCGCCTCGTCGAGATGGTGCCGAGCCCCGCCAACGGCGTGACCTTCTGCCAGGGCAACTTCCGCCTCATGACGCCGGACCTGCCGGCCGCCATCCGCGACCTCGGCCCGCACATCCATTTCGTGCATTTCCGCGACGTCGACGGCACCGCGGAGCGGTTCGTCGAGACGTTCCATGACGCGGGCCCGACCGACATGCTCGCGTGCATGGAGGCGTACGCGGACATAGGGTTCGATGGGTGCGTTCGCCCCGACCACGTGCCGACGTTCTCCGGCGAATCCAACGCGCGCCCCGGCTACGCGGCGCTCGGGCGGCTGCACGCCCTCGGCTACATCGCCGGCTTGCGCGACGCCGCGTACAGGTCGCGGGCGTGAGCGCGACTCTCTCGGTCCTCGTCGACGGGCTCGACCACCCGGAGGGACTGGCCTTCGACCCCGCCGCGGGCTGCCTCTGGGCGGGGGGCGAGGGCGGCCAGTTCTACCGCTTCGACCTCGCGTCGGGCGAGCTGCAGGAGGTGGCGTCCAGCGGCGGCTTCCTGCTGGGCGTGGCCGTCGATGGCGACGGGATCGTCTACGGCTGCGACATCCGGCGCCGCGAGGTGGTGCGCCTCGACCCGAACACGCGCGCCGTCGACGTCTACAGCGCCGGCTCGCCAGAGCGATCGATGGTCAACCCCAACTGGGCCGCGTTCGACGCCGAGGGCAACCTGTACTGCACGGACTCCGGGACGTGGAAGGGCGACGACGGCTGGATCTGGAAGATCGCCCCCGGCGGCGCGGCCGAGGTGTGGTCGACGGAGTCCTCCAATTTCCCCAACGGCTGCTGCCTCGACGGGGGCGGCGCGGCCCTGCTCGTGCTCGAGTCGCTGACGCCGGCGCTGGTGCGCATCCCGATCGGGCCCGGGGGCGGGGCCGGTCCCCGGGAGGTCGTGGCGATGCTGCCCGGCACCGTGCCCGACGGCGTGTCGCTGGACGTCGAGGGGAACGCCTACATCTGCTGCTACCGGCCGGACACCGTGCTGCGCGTTGACGCGGCCGGCAACGTCGAGGTCCTGGCGGACGACCCCCTGGGCACCGACCTCGCCGCCCCGACGAATTCGGCCTGGTTCGGCCCCGGGCTGGCGCGCTGCGCCTGCCCCAACCTCGGGCGCTGGCACATCACCGAGCTGGACGTCGCCGGCGCCAGCGGGCTGCCGCTCCACTACCCGCGGCTCCGCTGATGGACCTGGAGCTCGCCGGCAAGGCGGCGATCGTGACGGGCGGGGGCAAGGGCATCGGCCGCGCCGTCGCCGAGAGGCTCTGCGCCGAGGGGATGCGCGTCGCGGTTGTCGACCGCGACGCCGACGCCGGCAATGAAGTCGCGCGCGCCCTAGAGGGGGCTGAGTACGTGCCCTGCGACGTGGCGAACCGCGACGACGTGAAGCGCGCCGCCGGTGAGGCGGTCTCCCGCCTCGGCCGCCTCGACGTGCTCGTCAACAACGCCGGCATCCAGGAGTACGGCAACGCCGTCGACACGCCGGAGGACCAGTGGGACAGGGTCCTCGCGGTCAACCTGACGAGTGCCTTCCTTATGTCGAAGCACTGCATCCCTCGCATCCTCGACGCGGGCGGCGGCGCGATCGTCAATATGACCTCCGTGCAGGCGTTCGCCGCGCAGAAGGGCGTGACGGCCTACGCCGCCAGCAAGGGCGGCCTGCTCCAGCTGACGCGCGCGATGGCGATCGACTTCGCGCCGCAGATCCGCGTCAACTGTGTGTGCCCGGGGTCCGTGGACACGCCCATGCTGCGGGCCTCGGCCCGCCTGTTCTCGGACGACCCGGACGCCGCCATCGCGGGCTGGGGCGCCATGCACCCGATGGGGCGCGCCGCGCGCCCGGAGGAGGTGGCCGATGTCGTCGCCTTCCTGGCCAGCCCAAGAGCCGGGTTCGTCACCGCCTCCGCGTACTTCGTCGACGGCGGGCTGCTCTCGCTGATCGGAGGTACCGGCGACTAAAGGAGGGGCTTGAGCGCCTCCACCCACAGCGCGGCGGCGCGGCGCTGGCCGAGCTCCGTGAAATGGCCGCCGCGCTCGATGGCCGCCCGGTGCACGCCCATCCCGTCGAGGGCGTCCGTGTCGGGCCCGGCGACGAAGCCATCGCTCGCCCACAGGTCGTCGACCGCGGCGCTGATCAGCGCTTCATTCGCGGGATTCGAGCCCGAGCTGGGGTGGATCGTCGACCTGGCCACGACCCAGGGGGCGTCGCTCCCGGTGTCGGCACTGAAGTCCTCGCGCAGCCGCCGCATGCCCGCGACGAACGCGGCTCGCGGCGTGCCCAGCTGGGCGTCGGACTCGCCCAGCGCCCACAGCACCGCGCGCCAGTCGCCGGCCAGCCTGGCGGCGTCGAGAAGGTTCTCGTAGAGCCGGCCCGGCTTCTGCCACTGCGCGATCGTCGTGGCGCCGAGCCCGGCGTGGACGAACCCGACAGGCACGCGCGCGGCCGCGAGCAGCGCGTCCCCCACCAGCGGCCAGACACTGCCGCGGTGAGGGCTGTCGTCGCCGAGGAGCGACGGGTCCGCGGATGCGACGAGCGCGGCCAGGAACGCGCGGGTCGGCTCGTCCATGCGCTCGAAGATGGCCGGAGGCGGGTCGTGCGCGACGCGCCACCCTGCCTCCTCCGGGCCGGTGGTGCTGACGCGCCCGGCCGCGTCCTGCACGGTGAACTTGCGCTCGTGCGCGCCGCACACGTAGCTCTGGCCGGCGACGAGGAACACCTCACCGACGCCGATCGGCGACACCTGGCCTTCGGCGACAACGCTGTCTCCGTGGAACGCGCGCACGTCAAGCTGGAACCAGCCGCCGGCCGCCAGCGAGGCAACGCCGCTCCACACGCCGTCGCACCGCTGCGCGTCGACGCGCGTCCACGGAGTGGGCGAGCCGAAGGCGTCACCGCGCGCCACGGTGCGGACGTCCAGCCGGGAGACCTCCGCGTCTGCCTCCACGCTCACGCGGACCATCGCCGCGTCGCCCCTGCGCTGCAGCACCTCGAAGGGACGTGGCGCGGTGACGCGGAGGTCAGTCACAGGCTGCGTCGCGGACGAAGGCCTTGATCGTGGCGAGCTCAGGCGAATGGGGCTCGGGCGCCACCGGCCGGATGCGGTACGGACCGGCCGCCGCCGGGACGATGAAGGTCTCGGCGAAGTGCACGGTGAAGGGCTCGAACGCGCGGTCCGGCGACTCGACCCGCGCCTCGCGCCCCTGCACCAGGTTGAGGACATTCACCCTGTCGTAGGCCTGATGGAGCACGGGCGCGGTGAACCAGTGACGGCGCGTCTCGATGAACTCCGCCTCGTGCAGCCCGGTCCTCTCCTCGCGCCAGCCGTCGCCGGCGCGGACCGGCGCGACGCGGTTGACCAGGCGACCGCGCGCGTAGTCCTCGTCACGCTCCCACTGCACGTTGGCGAGGCCGTGGTCCAGGTGAATCGGGCGCGGCTCGCCGTCGAGACCGAGGCGGCCCCAGTCCCACAGCTTGAACGTGAAGATGTACGGCGTCGCCGAGATCTCGAGGACCAGCGCGTCCCGGCCGGAGCAGTGGACCGTGCCGGCCGGGATCAGGAAGTGGTCGTGGCGCCGCGCCGGGAAGCGGTTCACGTGGCGCTCGTCGAGGAAGGGCGCCCCGCCGTCGTCGGCGGCGCGCAGGTCGGCCGCCATCGCCGCGGGGTCGGCGTCGGGGCGGACGCCGAGGTAGACGCTCGCGCCCGCGTCAGTGTCGAGGAGGTAGTAGCTCTCGTCCTGCGTGTAGGCCACGCCGAAGTTCTCCTGGATGTAACGCGTCAGCGGGTGGACCTGGAGCGACAGGTTGCCGCCGGCCACGGTGTCGAGGAAGTCGAAGCGGATGGGAAACTCGTCGCCGAAGCGGCCAAAGACCCCCTCGCCCAGCAGCTCGCGCGGGCGCTGGAAGACCAGGTTGGTGGCGGGCGTGGCGAAGCGCGCGTCACCGAAGCCGAAGACAAGGGTGTTCTCCTCGGGCACGCAGTCGAAGCACCAGCCGAAGTTGTCGACGTCGCGGTCGAGGTCACACACCTCCTTCATCCACTGCCCGCCCCAGGGCGCCGGGTCGAAGAAAGGCTCGACGCGGAACGGCCGGCGCGCGGTGAGGTCGAGGGCGCGCTCGAAGGCCGACCTCGCCACCGCGACGGGGCGCTCGCTGCAGGACGTGTCGACGAGGACGTCGACGTCGCGCCAGATCTCCTTCTTGTGCCGGTCGCAGACGCGCCAGTCGACGAAGTACGAGCGCCGGTACAGCTCGCCCGGGCGCGCGTCGTGGTTGTCGAGGCCGAGGTTGCCCACGCGGTGCGCCCGCTGCCGTGCCTGCGTCTCCCACCGCGGCATCTCCAGCAGCGCCAGGCGATCCGCGCGCGTGACGAGGGAGGCCCCGGGGCCGTGCACGACGACGCGCCCTCGCGCGGCCGCCACCTGCTCGCGCAGCTCGGCGAGGCGTGAGGGTATGAAGAAGTCCACGAGGTGCCGGCGCGTGATGAAGCCAAAGACGCGGTCGTCGCCGAGCTCGGGCGCCAGCATCGCCTCGACCTCGGCCGGCGGCTTGAGCGCGACCCGGGTGTCGACCTCGACATCCGGCCGCAGCGCGCGAACGAGCCGCGCCACGTCCGCCTCCAGCACGCCGACCAGCACCTCCAGGGCCACGACCCGCGGCGCGCCGCGCAGCAGAACCTCGGCAACCTCGTCGTACCCCACCATCACGTCCGAGCGCGCGCCGGCGGCGACGACCGGGTGCCTGTCGTAGTTTGGGGAGAAGCCCGGCTGCGCGAAGACGCAGCCGCTCAGCGCGCGCGCTCCCGCTGCAGGCCCGCCACGCCGACGAGCGCGGCCCGCTCGCCGAGCTCCTCCTCGCGCACCAGCACCAAGTAGCCGCGGAAGAGGCGGCGGTTCACCTCCGCCTCGAGCCCCGGCAGGACCGGGTTGCCGGGGCAGACGGGGCCGCCGCCGACCACCAGCACGTCGGGCGCGTGCGCGTGGGCGAGCGCCACCAGCGCCCGGGTGAGCGCGGCCCGGTAGCCCCCGATCGCCTGCCGGGCCGCGGGATCACCTTCCCCCCAGAGCTTGTAAGCGTCCTCGACGCTCTCACACGCCCCCCCCGCCTCGCGCACCATCTCGGGGATCCGCTGCGCGCGGCAGTGGGCCTCGATGGTGTCCGGGCGCCCGTTGGTGTCGAGCGGCCCCGCCTCGGCGGCGCTGATCGGGATCTGGCCGCCGAGGATGCCGCCGCCGAGCTCGCCGGTGCCCAGCGGCAGGCCCCGCTCGAACGCGGCAACGCCGACGCCGGTACCCAGCGTCATCACCACCACGCGCGCGTGCCCGCGCCCGGCGCCGTAGGCGGCCTCGCCGGCGCCGTGCGCGATCGCGTCGTTGACAACCAGGCTCGGGATGCCCAGCTCGGCCCCGACGAGCGCGCCGAGGTTCAGCCCCTCGGCGCCCGGCAGCTTGCCGGGCAGCGCGCGGCAGACCCCATCAGCGGTGATGAGACCCGGCATGCTGAGACCCAGCCCGTCGACGCCGTCGCCGCGGGACACGAGCGACCGCGCGGTGTCGACCATCTGCTCCACGGCCTCGGCGGCGGTCGGCGGCGTCGGCGCCGCACCGGCCGCGAACACCTCCCCGGTCTCGGCGTCGACCACCCCGTGCTTGGTCCGCGTCCCACCGAGGTCGAATGCCAGCACCATGCGGTTCACCGGCACGGTTGCCCGCCGAAGAAGTTGAGCGTCGAGGGCCACTGCCCCGGGCCGAAGCGCAGTCCGTGGCCGATGTAGCAGAACGACCCATCGCGCGGCTCGCCGCTGGTGTAGTTCTGAGCCTGCGGGTTGTACCAGATCGGGGCGGCGTCGTTGTCGAAGGAGTGCATCCCCGGGCCGAAGCCGACAAGGGCCTGGTAGTACGGCGCGGCGCCGTGGCCGGGGTCGGGGAACCGGGCCCGGTACAGCCCGTCCTGGAAGGATTGCGGGGTCAGGTGCGGCCCGGCCAGCTGCAGGCCGGAGAACAGCACCAGCATCTCCTCGTACCGGTGCCACACGGTGGCGTCGGCGCCGTTGTCGCCGTAGGTGTAGGTCGGGTCGCCCTCGCGGGCCGCGTCGAACCAGAAGGCCTGGTCGGGCGGGTTGATCTTGTTGAAGAACGTCAGCCCGAACACGTGGTTCTGGTGCTCCGCCGGGTAAACGGGGGCGTTGGAGCCGCCATTGGTGGTGCCGACGTTGTCGACGTTCTGGAAGCCGTACTCGTGCACGATCCACTCGGGGAAGTACCCCTGCCTGCTCGCCGCGTTCATCAGGCCGGAGACGTCCGTGACGCTGCACACGCACTCGATGGAGGTGACACCCTTCTTCATCGCGTCGCCTACGAACTGGTTGGGGACGCTCGCGTTCTCGTTGATCCCCACGGGGGCGCCGCACGCGGACAGCGCGTCGGTGAGCGGTGAGAGATCCGGCACTGACCCATCGGGCTCGCTGGTGATGCCGATGCCGAAGACGCGGCTCGGCTGCGCGGACACGGTCTGCCCGGCGTACTGCGGCGGCCGCCCTTTCAGCGAGTTGCAGGTCATCTGCGCAAGCGCCTTCTCGTCGTAGTCCAGGCCCGGCACGACGCTCCACTCGTACGGGGCGAAGCGCTGGTAGTGCACCTCGTCGGTGGCGGTGGGGTCGACGTTGACGCTGATCACGTGGCGCTGCGCCAGCGCGTCGTAGTAGTAGTGCTCCTCGCCGGAGCGGCCGATGTAGGAGAGCGCGGCGAAGGTGGGCTTCGGAGGGGAGTTCGGGTCACACGTGCCCGAGGCGTCACGCGCCGCGTCCTTCTGCATCGTCGCCGTGTCGGGGGCCGACAGCTCGTTCGTCGGCATGCAGTCCTCGAGGAGCACCTTGCGCCCGTAGAGCTCGAAGTGGGAGTTGAAGTAGCCGAGCAGGGCCTTGGTCGCCTGGGAGTTCTCGAAGAAACCGCTGAAGTCCGGCCACGCGACGTAGACGAAGTCGCGGGTGACCCCCACCGACGTCGCGCCGCCGTTGTCGGACTTCGGGTCCCAGTAGGGCACGCAGGGCGGCGACTGCGGGTCGTCGGTCTGGCGCCCGCCGATGCACTGCAGCACGCGCCCGGGCTGGATGCTCGGCGAGGGGCTCGTCAGCAGGTTGGCGAGCGGCGACGGGCTGGGCGAGGGCAGACCGGCGGCGGCGGCGCCGGCCTCGCTGCCCGGCCCGGTCTCGGCGGCCTGGTTCTGCGGCGCCTGCGTGATCTGCTGGTGGGCGTTCGGCTGCAGCTCGGCCACGGTGGGCGGCGGGGTCTGGTTGACGCGCACCGCCACCAGGGCGATGACCAGGAGCACAGCCACAGCCATCGCCCCGTTGACCGCGCCGGCGCCGCGCAGCCCGCGCCGGTTGGCGCCGGCCACCGGCGGCCGCGTCGCCTCGCTCATTCCGGGGTCACCCGGCTGATGGTGGTGGTGTTGACCGACAGCACCGTCGGCCCCAGCGGCGCGGTGGTGCCGTTGGCCCGGTAGGTGGACTGGACGGTCATCCCGCCGAGCTGCGTGGCCACGTCGTAAACCCAGTCCACCGCGAGTTTCTCCGTCGAGCTGACGTAGTTACCCATGGCGTGGACCTCCCACGAGTCGAGCGGCGTGCCGCAGGCATTGACGACGCGCTTGCCGTGCTTGGAGCCGGCGGAGTCGTCGATCGCCATGTGAAGACTGAGCGTGGTGCCGCCATCACTCCCGGCCGTGTCCCACGTCAGCCCGAAGGAGAGGGGCAGCTCCAGGTAGTTGATGGGCGGGTTCGGCATGAACGTGCCGGTGGCATGGCCGTCCTGGTCGAAGCTGGCGATCTTCGTGATGTAGATCCCGGCGGCGGCGGGGACGATGGCGCCCGTGCCGCCGCTGGTGGGGTTCGTCGGCTGGACCAGGAACGATGTCACGGTCGAGCCCTTCCCGTCCAGCCCGCTGTAGCCCTCCTTCAGGTCGTAGGTGTACGCCCCGACGAGGCCCGTCTGGTTGGGCGTCGAGATGATGTGGGTCGCGTCGGGCGGGAACTTGTAGACCGTCTTCGCCGACGTGTCCGGCTGCCAGACGCCGTTGTTGCGGAAGGGGTAGTTTCCCGGTTTCACCTGCCCCACCAGGTCCGGGGGCGCCGCCTCCGCCGGAAAGTCGAAGGGCCCCAGGGTCGGGCAGGGGATCGGCGACGGAACCGGGATCGTCGGCGTCGGGGACGGGGCCGCCGCGGATGGCGTGGGAGTGGGCGCGACGGCGACAACGGGCGTCGGCGGCGGCGCCACTGGGGTTGTGTGCGTGATGGTGTTGATCACCACCTCGGCGCCGAGCAGGATGTTGACGGGGATCTTGCGCACCGCCAGCTCGAGGGGCGCCTGCGGCCCGCAGCCCGTGAGGAGCAGGGCCAGCAGGGCCGCCGTGTAGACGCGCTTCACGGCGCGAGCCCCGCGTTGGGCGTGGGCACGGGCAGCTCCCCCACCGCCGGGGAGGGTACCGGTATGGGCGCCTGCTGCACGCCATGCTCGTAGTCGACCAGGCTCAACACGAACGCATCCGAGGCGGCGGCGGTGAACTGCGCGCGGACCGCGACCAGCGCCATCACCTTCCCCCCGCGCGGGAACCAGAGGTAGATCGTCTGCTCGGGCAGCGCCAGGCGGTACACCTTCTGGTGACCGTGGGTGGCCAGGTCGGACACCCGGGCGAGGTGGAACGCGCCGGCGCAGAAGCAGTGGCCGTCGTAGATGTACTGCGGCACCTCCATCGGCTGGAAATTGCCTGTGCCGATGTTGGCCGCGAGCTGCGAAATGACGTCGTTGCCGGGGTGGACGTCGGGGTAGAAGACCGAGAGCTGCACGGAGCCCTCGGTGATGCCGTCGTGGCGGATCGTGTACACCTCGCCGTCGTGGACCAGGGCGCCCGCCTGGTGGAACGCGGACTCCACCTTGGGCTCGCGCTGCAGGTGAAGGCGCCCGAGGTCGGGCGGGAGCAGCGCGCCGAGCGGGGGCGTGGAGGGCTTCACCGCGGCGGCCAGCGCCGCCCATGGCGCGTCGCCGGCCGGGCGCGGGGAGGCCACCCAGGCCGTGAGGCCGACCGCCAGCAGCAGCATCGTGGCCATGGCAGGGCGCGCCCGTCGCCTCCTCCCAACGCGGGCGGGGCGCTCGCGAGCGGCGGGCCACGGGTTGGGAACCTCGCGCGTGAACGGCTCGCGCAGCGACGCGCGGCTCGCGAGCGCGAGCACCCGCGTCACCGTTCCCTGCGCGGCGCGCAGCCGGCGCGCCACCGAGGCGCTCAGCTCCTCCGCCGCCTCGGCGTCCTCGCGCCGCAGGCCGCGCTGGAGGTCGCCCCACAGCGCGCGCGTCACGAGCCACGCGAGGTCGGTGTGCTCAGGGTCGGCGTCGATGGCGCGCAGGAAGGCAAGCGGCGTTGCGGCCGGTGAGCCGACCGCCAGGTCTGTCGCCGTGTCCCGGAATTCCGCGTACGCGACGACGATCCGCCCGCGCAGGCCATGCCGCGCGGCCCAGCGTCGACGCAGGGCGCGGCGCGCCACCTTGAGGAGCCACGGGTAGAGGACGAGAAGGAGCAGCAGCGCCAGCACGAACGGCGCCGCCACCAGGAGGTACCAGCTGGCCACCTCGTAGAAGGCGAAGGCGCTGGTGACGCGGACCGGCACGTAGACGACGAGGGCGAGGTCCTGCGACGGGAGCACGTTGGGGTTCGGGTTCTTCTCGGTGTCGCTGAAGCTCGGCTTGGCCTTCGGCGGCGTGCCGACGATCGGCACCCAGCCGTAACCGGCGAAGTACGTCTCGAGCCAGGTGGCGCCGTGCAGGGGGTGGATGGCATAGCTGCCGTCGTCCTGCTGGTCGCCGCCGTAGTAGCCGAACGCGATGCGAGACGGGACCCCGGCCCACCGCGCGAGCAGGGCTTCGGCCGCCGTGATCTCGTACGGCGACGCCTCCGCGCCGTCGAGCATCGCGGCGACCCGGTTCGGCGACACGTCCACCGGCTTCCCCTCCCCGGCCGACACCACCTTCGAGTAGAGCGCCTGCCGCACGTACTGGAGCCGCGCGAAGGGTGACGGAGGGGCCGCCGCCAGCAGGGTGACCACCTCGCTCGGCTCGGGCGGCGCGGCCAGGAACTGGTCGTAGGCGCCGGGCGTCGGGCCGATCGTCGCGAGGTCCTTGCCCGACGGTGGCAGCGCCGCGGTGACGGTGTACCTGAGCCCCCGGTACGCCGGGCGGTCGCGCAACCGCAGGGTGTCCGTGCGTGGATTCAGCTGCATCGAGTCGCGCGCGCCGGCGACGTGCTCGGCTTGCGCCAGCGTCGGCAGGTCGTGGCCCTCGGCGTTGGCGATGGTGAACGTCGCGGTGAACGTCGAGCCGCGCAGCGCCGGCGTCCCCGGCAGCGTCGCGGGCGGGGTCAGGCCCTCGAGCTTGCGGCTGTCGTAGGGCGGCAGGAGCCACGCGCCGCCCGAGGTGCCGGCGGCCTGGTACACGTCGATGACGCCGAGGCGGTACGTGGGCTTGATGTCGTTCCGGTCGAGCTTGACGCTGAAGAGCACGCGGTCGGCCACAGGCGGAGCCGCCTGCGGGCGGACGGGCGGAACCACCGCGCTGCGCTGCTGCTGCGGGAACAAAACCCCGGCGCGGGACAGCAGCACCATCCCGACGACGAGGGCCACGGCCAGGCCGGCGCCGCGCACGATGCGGTTGAGCTCGAACTCGCGCCCGACGCCGGCGTCCCCGCCGAGCTCGCTGCCGTAGGCGGCGGCGAGGCCGCCGGCCAGGCCGACGATCCCGCCCAGCGCCGAGACGAGCTCGGCGTTGTCCGGCTGCACCAGCGCCGCCATCACCACGACCAGCCCCGGAAGCGCCACGGCCAGGCGCGGACGGCTCGTCCCCAGCGCGAGCGCCAGCGAGGCGGACGTGACAAGCGCCGCCACCACGACGAGGATCAGGCGCCAGCCGGGGTCGAGGGGAATCGGCGGCTGCAGCAGGCCGCCGGCGCGCACGGCGTCGACCACCAGCGAGGGCAGCGTGGCCGAGCCGCCGCGCGCGTCGGGCAGGACCAGGAACGCGCCGACGAGCGCCGCGACCGGCAGGGTCAGAACCTGCGCCAGCAGCTCGCGACGGATCGCGCGGCCGGCCCAGGCGAGGCCCACGGCGACGAGCACGCCAAGGATCCCGATCCCGCGACCGAGGGGGTCGCGGAACACGCCGCCGGCAACCCAGGCCGCCGCCGTCGTGGCGAGCGCGGCGGCAGCCAGCGTCGGCACGAAGGGAATCTCCCGCTCCCCGCTGCCGTCCTCCCCCCGCAAGGCGGGGGGAGGGCTGGTTGCGGTGTCGTCCTCCCCCCGCAAGGCGGAGGGAGGGTTGGGTGGGGGGCCGCCGGGGGCAGTGGTCGTGGCCACGCTCACCTCCCCACCGCCGCCGCCTTCTGCCGCATCGCGTTCTCGAAGGCTGTCGCCAACGCCGTCCCCGGCTTGGCCTCGACCACCTGGGCCCCGATCTCGGCGGCGTGGTGCAGCATCATCGGGTTCGACTCCTCCCACATCACGGCGACGACCGTGACGGACCCCCCGCCGCTGATCAGCAGTCGCAAGCGCGCAGCGGCGCTGGAGTCGAGGTAGGGCGTCACGACGACGTGGTGGGCCCCTTTCGGCGTCGAGCCGAGCACGCGCTGAATGCCGTCGGCGAGGGTCTCGCGGCCGCGCTTGACGCGGGCCAGCGCGTCCAGCATCGGGATGCGCGCGCGCGGTCCGCGCCAGTTCCGGCCCAGCCGCTCGGCGTTGGTCTCGAGCGTCACCGAGAATCCGTCGTTGAGGTGGCGGACGCCGACCGAGGCCGCGGCGCGGACCGCCGCCTCGAAGGTGTCGGATGGCTCCCCCGGGCGATGCCACGAGCGGTCGGTGTCGAGCAGGATCACGACCTTGTCGGTGATGCCCTGCTCGTACTCGCGAACGAGCATTCGCCCGGTGCGGGCGACCGCGCGCCAGACGACGCGGCGCAGGTCGTCGCCGGCCACGTAGTCGCGCATCCCGTAGAACTCGAAGCCCTGCGGCCATGGCTTGGTCACTGGCGGCCGGACCGGAGGGTCCTCCCACTGCCGGGCCAGTGGCCGGTCGAGGACGCGCTCGGTGGCCGGGTGGACGATGATCTCGGTCGGCGGGCAGAGCACCTGCTCGGCGCGCGCCAGGCCGAAGGGGTCGGTCCACACCGCGACGAGGGGGCCGACGGTGTACACGCCGCGCAGCCGCGGCCGGAGCGAGTAGCCGTGCTCGAGCTCCTGCCCGGCGGAGATCGAGCCGACCGGGATGCGCACGGCATCGCCGAGGAGCGGATGCAGGTTCTCGCGCACCACGAAGGAGGCGAGCCGGCGCCGCGCCCGGAGGGTCACGCCGACGCGGATCTGCTGGCCTTCCCGCGCCCGCGAGGGGGGCTGCGTCCGCGTCGCCTCGAGGGGCCGTCGGCGGCGCGCGATGACCCACGCCGCCACGAGCAGGATGGCGCCGGCGTAGACCAGCAGGAAGAGCGTCCGGCCGCCTGTGTAGAAGGCCAGCGCCCAGCCGGCGACGGCCGCGGCCATGATCCCAAGCCCGGGCGCGGTCAGGCCGAGCAGGCGCTCGACAGGCGCCGTCAGCCCTCCCGACCGCTCCCGGGCAGGGACCACCTTCACGGCCATGCCGCTTTTCCTTCCCCTTCCCCTGAGGCCTAGTTCTTCGCCGCGCCGAGCGGCGGCTTGACCCGTGCCAGGACCCGTTCGATCACCTTCTCCACCGTCTCGTCGCGCAGGAGCGCGTCCGGCGCCAGCACGATGCGATGGGCGAAGACCGCGTTGACCACGGACTGCACGTCGTCCGGGTAGACGTCCTCGCGGCCGCGCGAGGCCGCGACCACCGCCGCCGCCTTCGTCAGCGCCAGGGACGCGCGCGTGCTGGCGCCGATCATGAGCGACGGGTCGGTGCGCGTCGCCTGGCAGAGGTCGATGATGTAGTTGACGATCTCGTCCGAGACCTCGACGCCCTTCGCCCAGGTGACCATGTCGAGGATCTCCTCGCGGTCGGTGATCGAGCCGAGGCGCAGGATCGCATCCTGGGCCCGGTTCGCGCGGATGACGTCGCGCTCGGCGTCGCGCGCCGGGTAACCGAGGGAGAGCTTGAACAGGAAGCGGTCGAGCTGCGCTTCCGGCAGCGGGAACGTGCCGGCAAGCTCCACCGGGTTCTCGGTGGCGAGCATGATGAACGGCTCCGGCAGCGGATGGGTCACGCCGTCGACCGTGACGTTGCGCTCCTGCATGGCCTCGAGCAGCGCGGACTGCGTTTTCGGCGTGGCGCGGTTGATCTCGTCGACCAGCAGGACGCTGGCGAAGACCGGGCCCGGGCGGAAGTTGAAGGCCTGGGTCTTCAGGTCGAGGACCGGCGACCCGGTGACGTCCGAGGGCAGCAGGTCGGGCGTGCACTGCACGCGGTTCGACGGCGCGTCGATCGTCTGCGCCAGCGAGCGGGCCAGCATCGTCTTGCCGGTGCCGGGCAGGTCCTCGAGGAGGACATGACCCTCGGCGAGCACTGCGACGAGCACCATGCGGATGACGTCGGTCTTGCCTTTGACGACGTGCTCGATGTTGCCGACGATGGCGTCGAAGCGCTTCTGGAAGTGCTCGGGCGTCATCACGCCCCGGGCCTCGGCGGGCGCTTTGGTTGTCACTGCCACTTCTGCCTCCTTTGGTTCCCCGTCTGTTTCGCCGCGCGTCTTCACGCCGGTACCGGGCTCGGCGCGCGCCCGGAACGAGCCAGGATCTCTTCGGTGGTCCCGAGATATGCCTCGATCACCTCCGGCTGGGCCACGACCTGGGCCGGCTCACCGTCGGCGATCACCCTCCCCTCTCGCATCGCGACAAGCCGCTGCGCGAGCGATGAGACCAGCGGCACGTCGTGCTCGACGACGAGGATGGAGCAGCCGGTCTCGCGCGCGATGCGCTGGATCAGCGGCCCCAGCTCCTCGGTCTCCGCCTGGGCCAGCCCGGAAGACGGCTCGTCGAGCAGGAGCGCGCGCGGCTCGGCGATGAGCAGGCACGCGAGGTCGACGATCCGGCGCGAGCCGGTCGAGAGCTCGTTGACGAACTTGTCCGCGTACGGCCGCAGGCCGAGGCTGTCGATGAGGACCTCGGTGCGGCGCGCGATGCGGCGCTCGTCCGCGCGCACCGGGAAGTACGTGGCGGCCAGCAGGGCGCTGCGCGTCTTGAGGTGGCGCTCGTACGCGACCGCGATGTTCTCCCGCACCGTCAGGGCCGAGAAGAGGCGAACGTTCTGGAACGAGCGGACCAGCCCCATGCGGGCGCGGGCGTCGGGCGCCTCGCGCGTCACGTCGGCGTCGAGGAACTGCACGGTGCCGGAGTCGGGGCGGGTGAACCCGCTGATGACGTCGAAGAGGGTCGACTTGCCGGCGCCGTTCGGGCCGATGAAGCCGACGATCTCGCCCTGCCTGACATCGAGGGAGATGCCGTCAAGGGCGCGCACTCCCCCGTAGCTCAGCCTCACGCTGTCCACGCGAAGGATCACGCCCGCCTCCTCGACCGGAGCGCGACGCTCGCGCGCGGGCGTGAGCGACGCCCCGCCGGTGCGGCCGAGGAAGGTCGAGTGCACGATGTCGCCCCGGTGGAGCAGCTCGCGCGTCGGGCCCTCGAAGGTGACCTTGCCCTTCTCCATGAAGACCGCCCGGTCCGCGATCGTCAGGGCGAGGTTCACCGACTGCTCGACGAGGATGATCGTGGTGCCGGAGGCGTGGATCCGGCGCAGCGCGTCGAGGAGCACCTCCACCACCTGCGGCGCGAGGCCAAGGGTGAGCTCGTCAACCATGAGCAGGCGCGGCTGCAGCATGAACGCCTGGGCCAGCGCGAGCATCTGCTGCTCGCCGCCTGACAGGTTGCCGGCCTGCTGGCGCATGCGCTCGCGAAGCACAGGGAAGAGGGTGAGCACCGCCTCGCGGCGCGCCCCCACGTCGGCGCCCTGCTGCGCCGCCAGCTGCTCCGCGGCGCCCAGGTTCTCGGCCACTGTGAGAGTGGGGAAGATCGCCCGCCCGCCGGGAACCATCACGACCCCGCGCCCGGCGTTGCGGTGCGCCTGCGCGTGGGTCACGTCGACCCCGTCGAGCAGGATCGCCCCACTGGACGGCTCCTGGATGCCGGCGATCGCGCGCAGGAGCGTTGACTTGCCCGACCCGTTGGTGCCGAGCACGGCGACGATCTCGCCCTCGGTGACGTCGAAGTCGACGCCGAACAGCACCCGCGCGCCGTCGTAGACGACGTCGAGGTCGCGGCAGACCAGCAGCTTGCTGCGGCCCTCACGCAGGGCCTGCCGGGCGGCCTCCTCAGCGACGTTGGCGGCGAGCGCCGCGCGGATGTCGCGCTCGACTGTGACTGCGCCCGTCGCCAGGATCACGCCGGCGATGAGGAAGAACGGGATGTAGGGAAGGAGCAGGAGGTGCGGGTCGAGGGTGATGTGCTGAACCTCGCCCAGGACGAACAGCACGAGGATGGTCCCGGGCACGGTCCAGAACTGCACCGTCTGCATGCCGAAGCCGCGGATGCGCGCCGGCACCGCGACCGAGGTAAGGGCTGTGAGCAGGGGGCTGTACTGCGGGATCATCAGGAAGGCCCCGGCGCTCATCACCATCGTCCCCAGCACCGACAGCCACAGCACGGGCGCCAGCGCGGCGGCGAGAAGGCCGAGCGCGGCGACGACCCCGGCCAGCGCGACGACGTGGAAGATGCGTCCCGGGCGGTCATGGATGTAGCGGTCCGTGATCGGTCCCGCGAGGAGCTGGGCCACGAATGACGCGAGGCTCTTGCCGGCGAAGATGGCGCCGAGCGCGACGAGGCCTTGGTGCCACGTGTCGTAGTAGTAGTTGATCAGGACGAGGCTGGCGAAGTTGGCCACCGACAGGAAGGGGGTCGCGTACCACAGGCGGCGGAAGGTCCCGACGCTGCGCGTCGCCCGGAGGCTCTCGGAGAATGACACGGGCTGGTCCGCGATCTTGGCCGCGAGCGGGTCGACACCCAGCTCCAGGCGGTCTTGCTCGCCACGGACGGGCTCGCGCAGCGCGAAGTACGCGAAGCACACGAGCGTCGAGAAGCCGCCGAGGCAGATGAACGCGAGGCGCCAGCCGAACTGCGCCGCGATGAGGCCGGCGGCCACGGGCGCGAAGACCCCACCCGCCGAGCCCATCATCAGGATGAAGCCGAACACGCGACCGCGGACGCTCGGACGGTAGTAGTCGGACACCAGCGTGCCCGAGCCGGCCTGGTTCACAGCCATGCCCACGCCGGTCAGGCTGCGCAGCGCGACGAGGGAGAACGGCGTCGTCCCAAAGCCGATCCCAAACGCCGCGAGGTGCGTGATGAACACCCCGATTCGCACGATCCACACGCGGTTGAACCGGTCCGCCAGGTACCCCATCCAGGGCGCGAGCAGAGCGGTGACGTTGTTGACCAGCTGCGTGAAAGCGAACGTGAACGCGATGTCGTAACCCAGCGAGGAGCGCATCACCGGCGCCAGCACGAAGATCGCGTTGGTGTCCGCGCCGGCGAGGAAGGACACCGCCGCGATCACCACCAGGGGCGTCACGCTCGCCCCGCCCGCGACCGCCCACGGGTTGAGCATCGACCAGCTGAACGACTGCGTGAAGCTGACCTCGGGATCCGCGACGAGCGGCCCGGCCGGGGCGCTCACGGCCGCCCGCGCGGCCTGCTCAGGCCGTACCCGCCTGACCCGCTCGGTGGGCACCTGCTCCCGGCGCATCGTCACGGGGTCGCGCAGCCGGGTCACGGCCGCGACCCCAGCGGTGGTTCCTCGTCGAGCACGTAGCGCAGCGGGACGAAGATGGTGCCGCCACCCGGGCGGGTCTTTGGCCTGATCGGCGCGGGCGCCCCCACCTCGGTGCCGCGGTCGCCCAGCAGGCTCGGCACGTTGACGCGGTAGCGGAGCGCGACCCGACGGAGGAATGCGTCGCGCGCGGCGAAGTAGAGCTGGCTGAGGCCACCGGGCGCCACCATCAGCAGAAGGAGGACACCGAGGCCCGTGCCGAAGAACTGCAGGATCGGCAGGGGCTGCACGAGCAGCACACCGACGTACACAGCCCCGACGAGGGGGCCGGCGATCGACCCCATCCCGCCGATCACGGCCATGAGGAAGACGGCGACGCTGACGTCCGGCAGGTAGCTGAGCGGCTGCACGCCGTGCTGCGCGAAGGCCAGCAGGCCGCCGGCCGCGGCCGCGATGAAGCCGGAGATGCCGAACGCGGCGAGCCGTGTGCGCAGGAGGTTGACGCCGAGCGACTGGGCCGCCAGCTCGTTGTCCCTGGCCGCGATCAGCGCTCGGCCGGGGCGCGTCCGGCGTAACGCGACGACCAGCGCGACGATGGCCGCGAGCACGACGATGCAGAACAGGAAGAACGCGCGGTCATCCTCGAAGTCGAGGCCCAGGAACAGCGGCCGGCTCAGCTGGAGAGGCATGCCCGCCCCGAGGTAGGCGCGGTTGATGACGAAGTTCGACACGGCAATCGCGAGCACCAGCGTCGTGATGGCCAGGTTCAGCCCGGACAGGCGCAGGGCCGGCAGCCCGACGGCGAGGGCGAGGACGGCGCCGGCGAGACCGCCACCGATGACCGAGAACGGGAAGGGCACGCCGTAGTTGGCCGCCAGCAGGGACGTCACCGCCGCCCCGATCGCGGCGAAGCCGAACTGGCCGAGGCTGATCTGCCCGGCCCAGCCTGTCAGCACGAGGAGCGAGAGCCCCAGCATCGCGTAGACGACGACGACCGCCCCGGCGTTGACCACCGCCGGCGAGGCCACGAAGGGGAAGACCACCAGCGCTGTCAGCAGCAACGCCGCCCCGTAGAAGCGGTAGTTGCGCACCGGCCCCAGCGACCTGATCTCCGCCGGGATCGGCCGCACCTCACGCGCGGCGAGCCAGGACTCCGCCGCCTCCGCCTCCGCGCGCGAGCGGCGGCCGCTCTGCGCCAGCAGGAAGGCGGCGACCAGCAGCACCTCGACGAGCTGGAAGGTGACGGGCACCTTCGTCACGTGGAAGAGGCCCTGGTCCACGACGCCGAGGAGCAACGCGCTCACCGCCGCAGCCGGCAGGCTGACGAACCGCGCGGCGAGGGCTACGGTGAGGATGCCCGCCAGCGCTTCGACACCGAGCCCCGACGCCGGGCCGGCGGCCGCCGCCGAGGCGCTGATCACCCCGGCGAGGCCGGAGAGGAAGCCGGCGCTGAGCCAGACCCCGGCCGACACCGCGGTGACGTTGGTGCCAAGGGTCTCGGCGCGGGTGGGGTTGTCCGCGCTGGCCCGCACCGCGACCCCGACGCGCGTGGCACGCAGGACCACCGCCAGGACGAGGCACGCGATGACGGCGGCGGCCACGGTCGCGACGTCGGTGGCGCCGAAGTTCACGCCGGCCACGCTGAACTGCAGGTGGTACGGGATGCCGACGAAGCCGGCCGAACCCTGTGCGATCGCGTCGAGGGACTCATTCGGGTTGCGGAAGAGGTCAGGCAGCCAGGCGCTGATCCCGGCGAAGAACTCGGCGAGGCCGATCGTCGCCACGGTCATCACGAGCCTCGGGGCCGCGCGGAAGCGGCGCAGCACGACGATGTAGCCGAGCCACGACACCGTGGTCGAGAGCAGGAGAGCCGCAACCACGCTCAGCCAGAAGTTGGCCTGCTGCATCCACCCGGGCGCCGAGCGCAGGCTGCCCGCCAGGCAAGGGGGGCAGACCTGCTGTAAGCCCGCGACGAAGCTGAGGTGCAGCGAGAGCTGGGCGAAGAGGGCGCCCCCCGTCAGGCCGGCCTGCACCTGGGCGAAGTTGATGATGCGGTCGCTGCGGTAGACGAGGATCATGCCGAGGGCCACGGGGATGAGAGCGGCGCCCTCGACCACGCCGAGCGCCCCGACCCCGAGCGGCAGGCCCGCCGGCGTCAGCGCGATGGCGAGGACGCACGCGAGAAGCAGGATCACTCCCGACTGGCCCCGCGCTGTACCGGCTATCCCGCGCAACGACTTGGCGTGGTATACCAAGGCGCCTTTTATAACAGCCGCCGCTCGGAACTGTCAAGGAATTGGCGCGGCGTCCCGGCCCTCGCCCGCGTTCCCGTCGGAGCCCCGCCCGCGCCCCAGCGGGGCGATGCCGCTTTCTTGACAGCGCGACCGGGCAACTGGTATACCAACGCCCGTGCCGCTTCCAGGCGGGCGCCGCTGCGCGCCCGGGGTGACGCTCGCGATGCTGGCGACCGCCGCGCTCTCCGCCTGCGCGACGTACACGGCACCGGCCGCCGTCCGTCATGGCGGCGACCTGAAGATGTCGGTCGACGCCTACCCGACCTCCCTCAACCCGCTGGTCGCGGGTGACGTCTCCTCGGTGCGCGCCTACACCCCGCTCTTCCCCCATCTCTTCGGCCTCGACGCCGCGCTGAGGCCGCAGCCCGACCTCGCCGCCAGCCTGCCGGCGGTGAGCGCCGACGGCCTGACCTGGTCCGTGACCTTGCGCCAGGGCGCGTTGTGGAGCGACCGCAGCCCGATCACCGCCGATGACGTGAAGTTCACCGTCGACACCGAGCGGAGCCCGAGCCTCGACACCGACGCCATCTTCGACTGGAGCGAGCTGGACCAGGTGACAGTGGTCGACTCCCGCACGGTCGCCTTCAAGACCAAGGTGCCCGACGTCACCTTCGTTGCCAACCACCTGGCCATGCCGATCGTGCCGCGCCACGTGCTGCAGGGCGTGGCTCCGACGCGCATGCGCGAAAGCCTCTACTCCTCACGCCCGACGGTCACCGGAGGACCCTTCCGGTTCGACTCCACCGTCAGCGGCAGATCGCTCGTCTACGTCGCCAACCCGCTGTACTACGGTGGCAGGCCGCGGCTCGACCGCCTCCTCATCTACGTCACGCGCGACCATTCCCAGCTCGTGTCGGCCATGACCAGCGGCTTCATCCTGTGGGTGCCCAATGCGACCCAGGCGACTGTCGACGCGGCGCGGGGGGTGGCGGCCATCCACGTGGCCAGCTACCCGGACCTCGGCTACACGGGGATCACGTTCAACTTCCGCGCCGGGCGTCCCTTCGCGAGCCTGGCGTCACGGCGCGCACTCGCGTCCGCCCTCGACATGGGCGCCATCGAGCAGCAGGTGCGCGGGCGTTACGCGGTGCCTGCCTGGAGCGTCTTCAACCCGCAGAGCTGGGCCTACCCCGCGGCCGGCGCGGTGCCCAGGCCCCGCGATGTAGCCGCCGCGACGCAGGCCCTCGCCGGACAGACGGTCACCGCGGCGCTGCTCTACCCGCAGGACGACGACCGCCGGGCGCGCGCGGCGGGCCTCATCGCGAAGCAGGCGGCGGACGCGGGCATCCGCCTCACGCCCACCGCCGTCCCGGCGGCCACGTTCGAGGCGCGACTTGGGGCGGGCGACTTCGACCTCGCGCTCACCGCGAACGGCCAGGCCGCGGACCCCGACCCCAGCGCCTACCTCCACACGCCCAGGGCCCTGCCCGCCCCGCCCGGGCCTACAGGCGTCGCCTACACGGACGGCGCGCTGAACGCGGGCGCCTACTCCGACCCCGCGCTCGACGCGCTGCTCGATGCCGAGCGAGCCCCGGCGGGCGGCGCGACCACCCTCACCTCCGCCGCGCGGAAGGACCTGCTGGCGCAGGTAGACAACCGCGTGCGCGACCAGGTGGCCGTGCTCCCCGTGTGGACCGACCTGCGCTACCAGGCCTTCAACGACACGGTCCAGGGCGTGGACACCGTCGGCAACCAGTACGACCAGGACCGCGACAGCCAGTTCTTCTCCCGCTGGTACCTGAGCGCGTGAGCAAGTCGATCAGCGAGCACGCCTATGCCGAGCTGGCGCACGCCATCGCGACGTGCGAGCTGCGCCCCGGCTCCCCGATCAACGAGCGCACCGACGCCGCGCGCCTTGGCATGAGCCGCACGCCCTTCCGCCAGGCCCTGCACCGGCTGCAGCTCGAGGGCCTCGTCGTGAGCGTGCCCAAGCGCGGCACCTACGTGATGCCCCTCGACCCTGACGACATCGAAGACAACATGCGCGTCCGCGAGGCAATCGAGACGGACATGGTGCAGAAGGTCATCAGCGAGTCGCGGCCTGTCGACATCAAGGGGCTCGACGCCAACCTGCGTGCGCAGCGGGACGCGGTGGAGCACGACGACTTCATCGACTGGCTGCGCCTCGACGAGGAGTTCCACATCGACCTCCTGGCGGCCTCGGGGAACGCGCGCGCGGTCGAGGCCGTGCGCCGCTGCTGGCTGCACGTCAACCGCGTGCGCTACATCCGCCCGCTGAGCCGCTCGGCGCAGCGGCTCGCGCTGAGCCAGCACCGCGAGATCCTCGCCGCGGTCCGGTCGGCCGACGTCGAACGCGCGCGCTCGGCCATACGCAAGCACCTCGAGCAGCCGTTGCAGCGCAACCTCGCGAGCCTCGCCGCGGAGCTGCCCGAGGCATTCCACATCGCCGGCAACGGGGCCGCCCCCGCGGACGCTTGACAGCCACGCTCGGGGTCCCGCGGCTCACGGAGCTGGCCAGCGACCCCCTCACCCACCGGTTTGGCGACCTCTTCAACCCGCCCGGGCTGACGAACTTCCTCGGCGTGGTGCAGGTCGACCACGACCTGACGGGCTTCTGCAACCTCAACTTCCCCCCGCTCGCCCTCGGCAACGTGCGCACCGCGGCGCTGTTCCTTGACGGCGAGTACTTCATCGGCTCCGGGGTGCCCATCACCTACACGTGGTTCCCCGACAAGGTGGTCCGCGAGGCGAATTGGCGCGGCATCCGCCTTCGCAGCGAGCTGCGCCTGGCGATGCGGCGGCAGGCCGCCCTGCTCAAGCTCGAGCTGACCCTCGAGGGCGGCGAGGCGCGCGACGTGGACGTCGCGTTCCTGTTGCGCAGCGGCACGACGCAGCGGCGCACGGGCTGGGAGTTCAGCGCCCCGACCGAGGATGACAACGAGTCGCGCTTCGACGCGACGGCCGGCGCCGTGGTCTTCCGCTCGAGGCACACCGATGCCGCGTGCGCGCAGGGGTTTGGCGAGCCGGGCGCGTCGTACGACCGGCGACTCCTGTCGCGGACGGTCCAGCTGGAACCAGGCCGCCCGGCCACGCTGCGCTTTGTCTCCGTCCTCGACACGGACCAGGTCAAGGCGATGCGCGCGCTGCGCGAGGCGACCTCTTCATTCGATGGCCTGTGTGCCGAGGTCGAGGCGGAGTGGGAGGCGGAGCTCGAGGCCGTGTTCACGCCGGGCAACGACCGCTACTCGGGGTCCCTGCCGCTGCTCCAGACGAGCGACGACGCCGTCCGCCGCGTCTACAACAACGCGGTCATCGGACTCGTCTACTTCCGCCGCGACAACCCGGCGTCCGTCCACGGGCGGGCCTGGGACACGCTGATGCCGCGGTACTGGGGCACGGTGACGTTCCTCTGGGACTACCACCTGAGCTCGCTGGCCCACGCCCTCCTCGACCCGGTGACGATGCGCGGCTACCTCGAGCGCTGGATGCAGCTCGACGTGCACCGGCACTTTGGGTCCGAGTGGCTCAACGGCGGCGGGGTGGGCGCGTGGTACTCCGTCAACGACTACGCGATGGTGGCCATGGCGCGCGACTACCTGGAGTGGACCGGTGACGCCGCGTGGCTGGACGCGACGCCCGACGGCGGGCCGCGAGTGGCCGACCGCCTCGTGGAGTACGCGACGTGGTGGCAGAAGTTCCAGACCACGAGCGGCCTCGCCGACTACGGCGTCCTCGTCAACCTCCTCGAGTGCGTCGGGACGTACGTCCACGAGGTCGCGAGCCTCAACGCCGGGAACGTCTACGCGATGCGGAAGGTGGCCGAGCTGCTGCCCCCGGGCGACCCGCGCGCGGCCGAGCTGCGCGCCGCCGCCGACGAGCTTCTCCCCGACGTCCTCAAGCTCTACGCGGAGGGTGAGGGCTACTGGCACGCGCGGTTCCCCGACGGGTCCCTGGTCCCTGTGCGCCACTGCTACGACTTCTTCACGACGCTCGAGACGATCGGCGCGGACCTCGGCGAGCGGCGGCGGGCCGAGATGGCGGACTTCTTCATCCGCGAGCTCCAGAGCCCGCTGTGGATGCGCGCCCTCTCCACGCGCGACATCGACGCGGCGTTCCACATCCGCCCCGACCACCAGTGGACGGGCGCGTACCCCGCGTGGCCGCCGCGGTCGGTACAGGGCCTGTACCGCGCGGGTCGGGGGCAGGAGGCGCTGGACTGGCTCCGCCGGATGGCGCGCTCCGCGAACCAGGGCCCGTTCAGCCAGGCGCACTTCGTGGAGACCGCGGTGGAGCCCGACGCCGGCGGCGCGCGCAAAGCCCCGTCAGACGAGCCCTTCATCACGGACTGGAACGTCTCGTCGAGCGGCAGCTGGCTCAACGCGGTCATCGAGTCGGTGTTCGGGGTGAAGGTATCGCTCCGCGACGGCATCACCGCCGCCCCCGAGTTCCACGATTTCGACCCCGGCGCGGAGCTCCGCAACCTGCGCCACCAGGGAAGGCTGTACCGCGTGACCCGCGCCGGCGTGGAGGTCGAGCCGGGGACCTGACGCGCTACGCGCCGAGTGGCTGCGCGACAGGGGCGCCCAGGCCGAAGCCCTGGCCGAACGGGATGCCGAGCTCCAGCGCCGCCCGGGCTTCGGCCTCCGACTGCACCCCCTCGAGGATGACGTCGGCCCCCGAGGCCCCGGCCAGCCCGACGGTCGCCGCCAGGACGGCGCGGCCGCCGGGCTGGCGCGAGCCGCGCGTGTACCCCGCGGAGATCTTGATGAACTCGGGGGCCATCGCCGCCATCACGTCGAAGGTCGAATGCCCCTCCCCCGCGTCGTCGAGGCAGAACCGGAACCCCGCCGCCCGGTAGTCCGACAGCACGGTCCTGAGGCGGTCCAGGTCGCGGACCTTCTCGTGCTCGCTCACCTCGAGCACGACCTCGGCCGGCGCGCGCCCGGCCCACTCAAGGAGGAGCTCCATCTGGTCGACGTCATGGAGCGGGTCCAGCAGCGTCGGCAGGCAGACATTCATGAACAACGCCAGGTGCCCGGCCAGCGCGCGGGTCCCATCGAGGGCGCGCCGGCGGCACAGCCAGTCGAGGTCGCGCTCGCTCCCGACCCGGCGCGCCGCCGCGAACAGGGTCTCCGCATCGGTGTCGGGAACCACCGACTCGTCCACGCGAGCCAGCGCCTCGTAGGCCATCACCTCGCCGTCGCGGAGGCTGACGATGGGCTGGTAGACACAGTCCACGCTGCCGCTCGCGATCACGTCCGTCAGCTGCGCCTCGAGGATGCGCCGCCCGGAACGGACCGAGGCCTTCGCCTCTCCATGCGCGATTGGAACCGTGACCACGCGGTCGCGGCCGGCGATCTTGGCGGCGTACAGGGCCTCGTCCGCCACGCGCCACGACTCCTGCAGGGACACGCCGGCCGCGGCCGTGACGCACCCGATGCTGGCCCGCATCGCACCCTTGGTTAGGGCCAGGCTGTGGACGGCGAGGCGCATGCGCTCGGCGACGGAGGCGGCGTCGGCGGCGCTCGCGCCGGGCAGGATCGCGGCGAACTCGTCGCCGCCCATGCGGGCCGCCCGGTCGCCCGCGCGCACGCTGTCGGTGAGGATGCGCGCGACCCCCCGCAGGGCCTCGTCGCCGGCCTCGTGGCCGAAGGTGTCGTTGATGGTCTTCAGGTTGTCGACGTCGATGGCGAGGAGCGCGTAGCGCTGCCGCGGGAGGCCGCGGGCAAAGCGGTCGAACTCGCGCCGGTTGGCCAGGCCGGTGAGCGGGTCGGTAGCCGCCATGGCCTCGAGCTGCTCCCTCGAGGCCGCCAGCCGCCCCAGGTAGTCGGCCTGCTGCATCGCCAGCGCCGCCTCGGTGACGAGCAGCTCCATCGCCACCAGGGTGCGCTCGGGGACCGCCTGGAGGGCGCGCGTCCACTCGAGGCTCAGCACGCCGACCGGCTCTCCGGCGCGCAGGACCGGCTGCGCCAGCTGCGCCCTCGTGCCGCCGGCGGTCGCAACCCCGGTGGCGCGGAAGACGGGCTCGAGACTCGCCACCGCGTCGGCCGGCGCCGTCCCCGCCAGCGCCGGGGCGGGCAGGGCGCCGGGGGGACCGGCGACGGCCGAGACCTGGAGCACCCCGGACTCATCCATCTCGTACAGGACCGCGCTGCTCGCGCCGGCGATATCGCGCGCCGCGTCGCAGATGGCGACGCGGGCGTCCAGCGGGTCGGCCGAGATGATGCTGCGGCTAACGAGGTGGATCGCCTCAGCGTCAGCCGCCTGGGTTCGCATCCGGGCGGCCAGCTGGGCCCCGCTGACCGCGATCAGGAGCGAGAGGCTGGCGTATGAAAGGCCCTCCTTCAGCCCGGGCAGGAAGGCGCTGCCGTGGGGCACCGGCAGGAAGAAGGCCAGCAGCACCAGCACGGCGCCGGCCGCTAGCTCCCTGGGCGTGTGGTACAGCGCAATCCACAGCAGGACCAGGGTGGCGAAGGGGAACATCGCGAGGGGGCCGACGCCGAGCCCCTGGTGCAGGACGAGCAGGCCTGCTGCCACCGCGAGGGAGGGAGCCGCGTGCCACGGGCGCGGCAGGCGGTGCCACGGGACCCAGAGCGCACCGAGGAGCGCGAGCGACATCACGCCGTCGACGGGACCGATGAAGGCCCAGTCCGCCCGGGAGCGTGGCCAGGTGACGGCGACCAGGCAGAGGAGCAACGGCAGCGCGTGCGTCCATCGCGGGGCACGCTGCCACGCCGGGTGGACGAGGGACGCCGTGGTGAGGACGCCGAGCGCCAGCACCACCCCGAGCACCGGGCCGAGGCTCGTGACGTCGGTGCCCTGCAGCAGCAGGAGCCCGAAGGCGCCCGCAACGACAAACGGGGCAAGGCGCTGCGCCAGGCCCGCGGGCCGGAACGGTGATATTGCGCTGGCAAACATCTTCGTCTCCGGCGGCGCCCCGCCCGCCGGCGGCAGGCGGGGCCCGCAGTCCCATTAGCCCGCGCGGCGGGGCACAACGCAACAAATTGCGTGTAAAGGGACGGTCGCCGCGTGTAACGAACTCGTGCCCCGCCGTCAGGCGGGGTCGCGGCAGAGGAGCCGCATCACCTGCATGGCCTGCTCGATGTCCGGCTCCTCGCCGGTGATGAGGTCCGCGTACAGAAACGACTCGGCGACCCGCACCAGGGCGTACGCCATGGTGTGGAGTGGCACGGGCAGGCGCAAGTGTCCCTCGCGCGCCTCGGCGGCCAGCAAATCCTCGTGCAGGCGAACCATCGTCGGGTGGGCCGCCCCGTCTTTAGACGCGACGAGGCGCAGAGCCTTGTCGGGCTCGGCCTCGAGGAAGCGGCGGTAGGGAGGGTAGGTGGCCGTGTAGCGCAGGCCGCGCTCCTCGGCGTCGACGATCCTGGCCCACCCGCGGCCTCGGGCCTCGCGCACCGCGCGGGCGAAGGTGGCCTCCGCCAGGTGCCCGATGACCTTCGCCGTCAGGGCATCGACGTTGCCGCCCGCCCATCGGTAGGCCGTCGCCCGCGACACGCCGAGCTCATCCGCCAGGCTGGCGATGTCGATCCGCTCGCCGCGCACGAAGCGGGCCCGGGCCGACTCGACGAGGTCGGCCGCCGTGGCCGCGCGAACCCTGGTGGCGACGGGCATGTGAGACATGTTAGCGTATTGTCTCATGAGAATCTGTGACGATTTGTCTCACGAGCTAGCGATGCCGCCCGGGCGGGCGGGAAGGGCGGGCCTCGCACCGCCTGGGAGGGGATAGATGACGCAGCGAAAGTCGGCGCTGGTCACCGGCGCCAGCCGCGGCATCGGCCGCGCCATCGCCCTGGCGCTGGCCGGGGACGGGTACGACATCGGCGTAGGGTACGCGGCCAGCGACGAGGCGGCGGCTGCCGTGGCCGGCGAGGTCGAGGCCCTCGGGGGCAAGGCGGTGACGATCAAGGCGGACGTGCGCGAGGCCGACGGGGTGGAGCGGCTCGCGGCGAAGGCGCTCGAGGCGTTCGGCGCCATCGACGTCCTCGTCTCGAATGCCACCGGCTACCCGGCCGGGACCACGATGGAGCACTTCCTCAAGGGCATGGACCCGTCCCTGGGGATCGTCCTCGGGACCGCGGCGGCCAACTACCGCGAGGCCTACGACGCGCGCGTCGCCGCCTTCATCAACCTGGCTCGCGCAACCGTGCCACACATGCCTGCCGGCGGCTCGATCGTCGCCCTGACCAGCACCGGGACGCAGACCTACATGCCCGGCTATGGGCCGACGGGCAGCGCCATGGCGGCGGTGCAGATGCTGGTCCGCTACATGGCCGTGGAGCTCGGCCCGCGCGGCATCCGCGTCAACGCCGTGAGCGGCGGGCTGATCAGGACCGACGCGCTCAACCTGATGACCGGCGACGTCGAGCGGCTCGAGCAGTCCGTGGCGAAGCGCACCCCGCTGGGGCGCGTGGGCGAGCCGGAGGACCTGGCGGGGGTCGTCGCCTTCCTCGCCGGCGAAGGTGGGCGCTGGATCACCGGCCAGGTGCTGGTCGCGGACGGCGGCCACAGCCTCCGATGAACGAACGCCTCGAAGGCCGCACCGCGTTCGTCACCGGCGGCGGGTCCGGGATCGGCGCCGCCACCGCCCGCCGGCTCGCAGCTGAAGGCGCGAGCGTCGCGGTCGCCGACGTGGACGCGGAGAAGGCGCGCTGTGTTGCCGCCGAGGTCCGGGGGACGGCCGTTCCGCTGGATGTGACGGACGCCGGCGCCGTGACGGCGGCCGTCCGCGAGCTCGGCCCGATCGACATCCTGGTCAACAACGCTGGGGGCGACCGCCTGGCGTACTTCATCGAAACGGATGAAGCCGACTGGGACCACGTCATCGGGTTGAACCTGCGCAGCGCGATGGCGTGCACCCGGGCGGTGCTGCCGGCGATGTACGGCCGCGGCGCCGGCGCGATCGTGAATGTCGCCAGCGAGGCGGGGCGGGTCGGCTCGGTCGGCGGGGCGGGCTACTCCGCGGCCAAGGCCGGGGTGATCGGGTTCACGAAGGCGATCGCGCGCGAGTCCGCCCGCCACGGCGTGCGGTGCAACGCGGTCGCCCCGGGGCCGACTGACACGCCGCTCCTGCACGACGCCGCGGCCGCCTACGGTGAGGCGGGGGCGCGCATCAAGGAGGGGATGATCGCCGCCACGGTGATGGGCCGCGCGGCCCGCCCCGAGGAGGTGGCCAGCGTGATCGCGTTCCTCGCTTCGGAGGATGCGTCGTTCATCACGGGTCACACGATCCCGGTCAGCGGCGGGCTCTCGATGTGGTAGCGCCCGAGCTCGTTCCGCTGGGCCGGCTCACGGCGCGCCTGCGCGCGCCGTTCGTGCTCGCGCAGACCCCATCGGGCACACACCGCATATTCGAGGTGCAGGCGGCCCGGCTCGAGGGCGACCGCATCCGGGCCTCGGCGAAGGGCGCCGCCAACGCCGACTGGCTCCGCGTCGGCCCCGACGGGACGGGCACACTGGATGTGCGCGCCCTGCTCGAAACCGACGACGGGGCGCTCATCTTCGTCCACTACGCCGGGCGGGTGGACGCCTCGACGAACGGCGCCGCCCCCGTCTACGCCGCGCCACTCTTCGAGACGGGCGATGCGCGTTATCGCTGGCTGAACCTCGTCCAGGCCGTGGGCAAGGGCGCGTTCGACGGCGACACCCTGAGCTACGACCTGTACGAGCTCCGCTGACCCGCCGGCGCCGACCGGTCCCCCCTCCCCGGGGCGATCGCCCCTGCCGGGACGGGCGGGGCGGCGCCACACTCGAACCAGGTGATGAACAAGGCCGGCGCCCCCGACATCAGCGCGGAGGCGCTGGAAGACCTGAGGCCACAGCGCCCGGCGCTGCCGTCGTACACGGCGGCGGAACAACCCGGGTTCCGCCCGCCGGCGCGGCTGCTCGCCCTGGCCACGCGGTACCAGCAGCGGCTGGCCGAGGACCCCTCCGTGACGGTACCGGCCCGGATGGAGGATTTTCGCCGCGCGATGGCGGCCGGCCTCGCCGTCTACCTGCCCCAGGAGAGCGCCGTTCTCAACGACAACGACCGTGAGCAGCTGCTCGACATCATGGTCGACCTGGCCTTTGGCCTCGGGCCCATCGACGGGTTGATGCACGACCCGAACGTCACCGAGATCATGGTCGACGGCCCGCGCCGCGTGCTGGTCGAGGTTGACGGGCGGATCCACCGCACCCCCGAGCGGTTCAACGACGAGGAGCACCTGGTCAATGTCGTGCGCCGCATGGCTGCGGGGTTTGCCCGGCGCATCGACGCGACCAACCCCATGGTGGATGGCGTCCTGACCGACGGCAGCCGGATGAACGCCATCCTCTACCCGGTCTCGAAGAGCGGCACGGCCCTGACCATCCGGAAGTTCAAGACCACCATCCACGACATGACCGACCTGGTCGCCGAGGGCACCCTGACGGTGCCGATGGCGCGGTTCCTGGCAGCGGCGGTGCGCGGGCGGCTCAACCTCCTCGTCTCGGGCGGGACGGCCTCGGGCAAGACGACGACACTCAACGTGCTCGCCTCGTTCATCCCGCCGGAGGAGCGCGTCATCACCATCGAGGATGTCGGCGAGCTACGCCTGGAGCACCCCTACGTCGTGAGCCTCGAGTACCGTCCGCCGAACGTCGAGGGCCTGGGCGAGCTGACGATCCGGCGCCTCCTGCGCAACTCCCTGCGCATGCGGCCTGACCGCATCATCGTCGGTGAGGTCCGCGGCGCCGAAGCCATCGACATGTTGCAGGCGATGAACACCGGCCACGACGGCAGCATGTCGACCATCCACGCCAACTCGACCTTCGACGCCTTCTCGCGACTGGAGACGATGGTCGTCGCCGCCGGCGAGAACATGCCCTTGATGGCGGTGCAGACGCAGGTCGCCGCGGCGATCCAGCTGGTGGTGCAGCAGGCTCGTTTTGCCGACGGCTCGCGGCGGATCATCCAGGTCTCCGAGATGCTCGGTTACGAGGACGGACGACCGGTCCTGCGCGACATTTACGGCTTCCGGCGCACCCCCGACGGCGCGAGCTTCTTCGAAACCACGGGGTACCGGCCCGCGTCCCTCGCCCTGCTGGCGGAGCGCGGCGTGCGCGTGCCGGACGAGCTCTTCGAGCAGCGCACCTCGCCGGCGCCGCGGGCCAACCCGCTCCCGGTGCGCGAGGCAGCGACGCCGGCGAAGCCCGTCCTGGAGTCGGGCGGCCACCTCCTCGACCGTGCCCGCCGGCGCCGCGCCGCCGCTCGCGCGTAAGCCCGTCGCGGGTTAGCTCGAGCGGGGCTCGGCGGCCTCGTAACGGCGCAGGATCGTCTCCTGGGCGACGGTCACGCACAGGCTGCCATCGCGCGCATACATCGCCCCGCGGAGCAGGCCCCGCCCTGCCGTGTTGACGAGGGACTGCACCTCGTAGTACATCCACGCGTCCGGGCGCGGCGGGCGGTGGAACCACGCGGCGTGGTCGAGGCTGATGACCCCGCGGGTGTCGCCCTCCAGGTGGAGGGGACGCGCGCCGGTGTACGTGAAGTCCGTGGCGAAGGCGGTGAACGCGGCCGCGAGGTGGGAGTCGTCGGGCAGCGCCGACGCGGTGCGGAACCACATCCGGTGCGTCGCGCGGCGGGTGCCGTCGGGGCGTGGCTCCGTGGGGCCGAGGGGGGCGTTGAGCCAGGGCCCGATCAGGCGGGCCGGCAGGGCTTCCGGCTCCGGCAACCCGTCCGGCATCTCCGCCTGGTACTCGTACGACTCCGCGTCCGCTGACAGGGTGCAGGTCATCGCGAGCACGTGCTGGTCAGCCTGCTCCGCGTCGAGCCGGCGCACGCTGAGCGTGCGTCCCTCGGTGAGGGTGGAGACGCGGTAAGAGATCGGCGCGCCTCCCCGCACGGGCCGCAGGAAATGCGCGTGCAGCGACTGCAGGCGGCGCCCGGGCGGCGCATCGTGGGTCGCCGCCGCCACCGCGTGCGCGAGGGCGAAGCCGCCGAAGACGACGGGGCCCCACATGTTCGCCGGCACGCTGCCGTCCAGCCGGCCGTCGTGCTGTTGGAGCGACAGCGCGGCGACGGCCTCCTCGACCGCGCGGGCGCCGTCCGAGGCTTCGGTCGCGCGACGGGTCCCTGGCACAGTGGCAGACAAGGTACATGAAGCCTCGCCCGCGCGGCCGGCCGTAGCATCGGGCATGGCCGCGGGCATCTTCCGCTACGTCAACCCGCCGGTGATCTGCTGGGGCGCGGGCACGCTGGGCGAGCTTGGGGCCCAGCTCGATCGCCTCGGCGCTCGGCGGGTGGCGCTCGTGACGACCCATTCCGTGCAGGCCGACCCGGTCCTGGCGGGCGCCATGGCTTCGGCGCTGACGGACCGCGATGTCACGGCGACCTCTTTGGTGCGCGCCCACGCGCCGCGGCAGGACGTCGAAGCGGCCGTCGCAAGGGTGCGGGAGGCCGGCGCCGACGCCGTCATCAGCTTCGGCGGAGGCAGCGCCATCGACGCGGCCAAGATCGTCGCGCTCACGGTCGGGGAAGCGACTGCGGCGCGTCGCGCCCTCCTCCACGTCGCGGTGCCGACCACCCTCTCGGTCGCCGAGCTGGCGCCTGCCGCCGGCATGACAGACGACGCCGGCAACAAGGGTGGGCTTCGGGACGAGCGGATGGTGCCGGCGGCGGTGATCTACGACGCCAACCTCGCCCTGCGGACGCCGCTGGCGCTCTGGCTCTCCACCGGGCTTCGCGCGGTCGACCACGGCGTGGAGGCCTTCCTGGCGCCGGGCAGTCACCCGTTCGCCGACCTGCTCGCGGTCGACGGCCTCGCCCGCCTGTTGCGAACCCTGCCCGAGGCCCATCGCGCGCCCGCTGACGCCGGGGTCCGCACCGAGAACCAGCTCGGCGCCTGGTTCGCCTTCACCCTCCCCGACATGGCGGCCATCGGGCTGAGCCACATGATGGGCAAGCAGATCGGCGCCCGCTACGGCATCCCCCACGGCGTCACCTCGTGCCTACTGCTCCCCCACGTGCTGCGCTACCGCGCTCGGCGCGAGCCGGCGCGCACGGCGGAGCTGGCGTCGCGCCTTGGCCTCGGTGGCGACGGGGCGGCCCTTGCCGACCGCGTCGGCGCCCTCGTCGACGAGCTCGAGCTCCCCCGCCACGTGGCCGACTACGGCGTCGGCGAAGACGAGCTGAGGCGCGCCGCCGCGGCGCTCGGCGGCGGCGAGCACACTGTCGACGACCTGGCGCGCATCTACCTGGCGGCCCTCTGAGGGTAACCCCGGCCCGCGCCCGGATCTGCTAAACTTTCTGAAATCTCAGAATGTTCGCAATAGCGGAGGGTTGATGGTGGACCGGCTGAAGGGCATGTTCGCGGACGGCATCGGAGCCGCCGCGGCCACCTCGGGCATCCTGACGCAGCTGCAGGGCCGGATCTTCGGGCTGCTCTATCTCCGCGACGCGCCGATGTCCCTCGACGAGGTCACCGAGGAGCTGCAGCAGAGCAAGAGCAACGTCTCGGTCCAGGTGCGGGGTCTCGTCGACTGGCAGCTGGTCCGGCAGGTGCGGGTCAGCGGGTCGCGCAAGGACCACTACGTCGCGGCCACCGACTTCTGGCGGGTGATGCAGGAGATCCTGGAACGCCGGTTCCGGTGGAACCTCCGCCAGGTACTCGCGACCGTCGAGGAGGCGGAGCACGTCCTCGACGCAGGCGGGCGCGGCACCGCGGGCGGCGACGCCGAGTTCGTGCGCGGCCGGCTCACGGCGCTGCGCGACTACTTCCTCGCAGTGGACGCGGGGCTCGGCGCCTTCAGCCGTGGCGAGCCGCTGGCGCCCGAGGCGATGCGCACGAGCGTCATCCGCAGGATCCCCGTGGAGGGGGGGCGCAAGCGCCCCAAGGAGGTACGGAAATGAAGCTGCCCAACACTGCGCACACCGCCCAGCCCTGGCGGATCCACGAGGTCGCCCCCGACTTCCGGCTCGAGGACGTGTGGAGCGTGCCCGCCCCCGGTGGACCGGCCGACTTCCAGCGGGCGGTGCGCTGGTTCGCATCACTGGATCCCTCGGCCGGCGGCGACGCCACGACGCGGACGCTCTTTGCCATCCGCTGGAAGCTGGGCGAGCTGTTCGGCTGGGACGCGCCCGGCGCCGGGGTTGAGGCCCGCCTGCCGTCGCTCCGCGACCGTCTGCCCGCGGACCTGTTGGCCGCGCCGACCGGCCCGCAGTTCGAGGCGCTGCCTTTCAACTCTCTCTATCTCCTGGAGGACGAGTGGGCCGCGGAGATCTGCAATGCGACGATGCACGGGATCCTGCACCTCGGGCTGGTCCGCAACCGCCGCGACGGCTACCGCGCCCAGCTGGCGGTGCTGGTCAAACCGAACGGGGTCTTCGGCTACGCGTACATGGCGGCGATCCGGCCGTTCCGCCACCACATCGTGTACCCGGCGCTGACCCGCGAACTGGAGCAGGCGTCGCGACGGTCCGCCTCGCCGGTCGCTACGCGCGGTAGCTCCAGCGATATGCCACGAGGAAGACGCCGGCCAGGATCAGCATCGAGGGCCAGAACACCTCGTCTGTGAGCCCCGGCAGCAGGCCGCTGCTGCGCAGCAGGTAGTACGCCCCGACCACGATCAGCGCGACGGGGAAGAGCAGTCCCCTGCCGGGATAGCCCCAGGCCCCGCTCCATCGCTGTGCCCGCATGTAGGCGCGGACCCGTCGGCGGTAGTCATGCCACTCGTACCACGAGGCGTCAGGCCCGGGCGGGGTGGGCGGCTGCGGCGGGGTCGGCTGGACGTGGTCGGGCAACTGGCTGGCACTCATCACTTTTCTCCTCTCTGCCTTCGGGTCCTCCTGGTCCCGACGGTAGAACCGGGGTGGGAGGCGGGACAGAGCTCAGCGGCCCGTCGTGCCCGGGACCAGTGCGGCCGGGCGGCCGGGAGGCCGAGCACAGCCGCCTTCAAGGGTTAGGATGACGGTGGAGAGCCTTGGAGGACGATTCCTTGAGTGCACACTCGGTCGTCGACGAGCCGCGACGAGCCGGACGTCTGCCGGAGGTCGCTGACGCGCCGCCAAGCGCCGCCGCGTTCATCCGCTCCGCCTCCGACCAGCTGCAGGCTGAGAGCATGTCCGCGTCCGAGAAGGTTGCCGCGTTGAAGCGCGCCGCCCTCTCTCCCGGCCAGGCCCAGGCGGTCTATGGCGACCTGCTGGCGCACCTCGAACAGATCCGCACCCTGGCGCAGTCGATCTCAGCTGCCGCGACGGCGGGCGCGCCCGCCGACGGCGCCGCTACCGATGGCGTTCCCCCGGATGCCGTGCGCCTCGCCGCCCGGCTGGGGCGTCACTTCGATGCGACGGAGCAGTCGCCGGCGGAGGCCAGCCATTGGGCTCGGCTGTACGAAGACCTGGCGGAGTTGGAGCGCGACCTGCTGGCGCGCAGCCGGCGGCATGACGGGACGGGCGACGGCCAGCTCGACACCGAGCTCCTGGAGTCGAGCGTGCGGCGCCTGGAGGAGCGCAGCCACCACTGGCGCGAGGTGGCCTGGGCTCGCCAGGGCGTGGCCCGCGACGACGAGACGCGCGCGCTGCGCTGGCGTGATCGCGAGCTGCACCTGACCCGGCGCGAGTACGCCCTCGTAACGACGCTGATGGACAACCCCGGGCGCAAACTGTCCGCGCGCCACCTGGTCCAACGGGCCTGGGGCAGCGCGGCGCTGTCCACCGAGCAGCTGCGCACCTACGTGGCGCGCCTGCGCGCCAGCGCGGCGCAGGCCGGGATCCCGATCAACATCGTCACCGACCGCGGCCGTGGCTACTCGATCGAGCTGGTGGACGGCGCCGAGGCACGCGAGGTCGAGGCCCCCCTCCGGCATTGACCCTCGAGGCGCTCGCCGTGACCGTCGACAGCGACATGGCGCTGCCCGACGGACACGCCGAGGCAATGCTCGGCTCGCTCTCCCTGGTGCTCACGTCCCGGCGCTTCCTGACGTACCACCACACGCGTCATTCGAGCCTCGACCAGCGCCGCCTCGAGTCCGCCTGGCGCAAGGTCGACGTGCTGTCGGCGATGCGTGACCGCTGGGCGTTGCGGCTGGGCTCCGGCAACCCGGAGTTCTGGATCACCGTGTACACGCGGCTGCTCGAGCAGTACACCATCCTGCGCGACCAGCTGCACGAGGAGGCCGACGGCATGTCGGAGCTCTCGCGCCAGCGCGTGCTCCTCGAGGATGTCCCGGCACTCGACAGCCAGATCGCGTCCTTCCGCGCGCGCCTGCGACACTGGCGCGTCGCGCTGTAACCCCCTGGCTTAGCCGGCCAGCTCTTCGACCAGCAGCGCAACGCCTGCCTGCTCGCTGCCGGCGGCGCGTGCCGCCCGGACGCGGCAGCGCATCGCCTTGCCACGGCGGCTCGTGGCGTTGACGACCAGCTCGGTGACGTCGCCGCCGGCCGCGGCGGCCTTGACCAGGTCGCGGAGCTCACTCACGGGGAGGCCGATGTCGAGTCCGAAGAACAGCTCCCCGAGGGCCTCGTCCGCGCGCACGCCCCACAGCTCCTCGGCGCGCCTGTTCCAGGACCTGACTTTGGAGTTCTCGTCGAGCCCGATCACCGCGACCCCGAGGGCGGCGAAGATCGAGTCGGTGAAGCCCTTGAACGACTCCAGCTCCGTGGTGCTCACGTGGAGCTCGGAGTTGATGGTCTGCAGCTCGCTGTTCGTGGACTCCAGTTCCTCGTTCATCGTCTCGAGCTCCTCGTTGCTCGACTGCAGCTCCTCGTTCGTGGTCTCCAGCTCTTCCACTGTGGACTGCAGCTCCTCGTTCGTGGTCTGCAGCTCCTCGTTGGCGGACTGCAGCTCCTCGTAGGCGGTCTCGAGGTCCTGGCGCGAGCGCTCCAGGTCGTGCTGGAGCTCCAGGAAACGCGTGACATCGGTGAACGAGATGCTGCAGCCCTCGACCGCACCGTCGGCGTCGAGGAGGGGGGAAACCCGGACATCGACCAGCAGCGCCTCGCCGCCCGGGCCGCGCATCTCCACGGCCTCGAGAGTCACCGTCTGCTGCTTCAGCGTCGCCTCCTCGATGCGAGAGCGGAGCTCGACCGGACGGTACGAGACCTCCAGGTCGCGGAGCGGCCGGTCGATGTTCTCCTGCGTGATCCCGAACAGGCGGCGCGCCGCGGCGTTGGCGGATACCACGTCGCCGCCGGCGTCGACGGTCATCTGGGCCACCGGGGACAGGTCCTGGGCGAGGTCGCGGATGTGGCCCTTCGTCACGATCGCACGGCCATCCGCAATGGGTTCCACCCGGGGCGGGCGACGAGCCTTGTCACGAGCTCCGTTGGTCTCGACCTTCGTGAAAACATGGTGCTTGAGGCTGGCGGGGCGGAACAGGTCCGCATGGGTCAGGAGCATTTCGGCCTTGCCCAGGACCAGCAACCCGGTCGGGTTAAGGGCATAGTGTAGGCGCTCGAGCACAACCGCCTGGGTGGGCGCCGTGAAGTACATCAGCGTGTTGCGGCAGGCCAGGAGGTCGAGCTTGGAGATGGGGGCGTCCTGCACGAGGTCGTGGCGTCCGAAGATCAGCGTGCGGCGCAGGTCGGGGCGGAACACGTAGCGCGACCCGTGCAATTCGAAGTACCTGTCGAGGAGTTCGGGGGCGAGGCCGTCAACTTCCTTGAGGGAGTAGCCGGCCCGCGCCTTGGCCAGGGCTTCCTCGTCGACGTCGGTCGCGTAGATCTTGACGCGCTCCAGGAAGGCGGCGACGCCCAGGATCTCCGCCAGCACGATGGCGATGGTGTAGGCCTCTTCGCCGGACGCGCAGCCGGCGCTCCACGCGCGCACGTGCGCGCCGGCCGGCCTGGCTTCGAGCATCTTCGGGATCGCCTCCTGGGCCAGGTAGTCCCATGCCTCGGCGTCCCGGAAGAACCTCGTGACGTTGATCAGGACCGTCGCGAACAGCGCCGGGAACTCGGTCGGGTGCACCGTCAGGTACTCGAGGTATTCGTCGTAGTCGTGGAGACCGAGCAGGTTGAGGCGGCGGTCGACGCGGCGCTGCAGTGAGGGCCGCTTGTACCCGGTGAAGTCGGCGCCCCGCTCCGACTTCAGGAACTGCAGCAGCGCCTCGAAACGCGGGTCCTGGTCAGCGCTCACTCGCCCGGCTCGGGGCAGACCAGGCGGTTGATCGCGATTCCAACCTCGGCGATGGGCAGGACGAAGTCCACGCCCCCGGTGTTGCGAGCGGCGTTCGGCATGCCACTGAACTCGGGGTCCGCCTGGACGATGACGGTGCCGCCCATCTTGTCGATCGCGCGCACGCCCATCGCGCCATCGTTCCCCGTCCCGGTCAGGACCACCCCGATCGCGCGGTCCTTGAACGTCGCCGCCACCGACTCGAACAGGAGGTCCGCCGACGGGCGGACGAAGTGGACCAGCTCCGCCTGGTTGAGGTGGAGCCTGTGGTCGGCGGCGACGAGGGTGTGGAAGGCGGGCGGGGCGACGTAGATCGTGGCCGGGGCGAGCTGCATCCCCTCCGCCACCTGGCGGACGCGCAGTGCCGTGCGGCGACTCAGGATCTCGTCGATGACGCTGCGGTGGCGTGGGTCCAGGTGCTGGACGATGACGATGCTCGCCGGCAGGTCCGCGAGAAGCTGCGGCACCAGGTCGGTGAGGGCCGTGATGCCGCCGGCCGACGAGGCGATGGCGACGATGTCGTAGCCGGCGTCTACCACGGTTCCTAGTCTGACGGCAGCTGCCCCCGAGGGTCGGGTGACCCTTCCGGGCCATGGCCGTCGTTCTAGCTTTATGACATGGGCATCGAGAGGAACCGCAGGCGGCGCTGGCCCCGGCGCGTGACACGTCACGGCGGGGGCTTTGTCGCCGTCGCCACGCTGCTGCTCTTTGTGGGCGGCCTCGCGGCCGCTAGCCTGGCGGCGCAGGCTCGCGAGGTGGCCGTCACGCGCTCGCCGCCACCAACCGCCTCCGCGGCGCCCGGTGGTGCCCCGCAGCCTCCCATCGCCGTGGCCTCCCTGTCCGCCTCCAGTCCCTCGCCACCGGCGGCGACCCCGCCGCCCCCGAGCGCGACCGCCGCGTGCGTCGACCCGGGAAGCTGGGAGGTCGCGCGGCGCGTCGAGCAGGTGATCCTGGTCAGCGGGCAGTTCGGCAACCTGCCGGCATCCGCGCCAGGGTCGGTGGCGGGCGTCGGGGGCTTCGTCCTGTTCGGGCAGCCGCCCGCCGGCTCCGGCCCCTCGATCCGCGCGGGCATCGAGGCGCTCGAAGGCGCCGCGGCCGGCGCCGGCCAGGTGGCGCCGTGGATGGCGACGGACGAGGAGGGCGGGCCGGTCCAGCGCCTGGCCGGCGTCATCGGGGCCCTGCCCTCCGCGAGACAGATTGCGGCCCGATGGTCGCCGGCGCAGCTCCAGGCGGCCATCGCGGCGCATGGCGCGGCGATGCGGGAGCTCGGGGTGAACGTTGACCTCGCGCCGGTGCTTGACGTGTCGAGCGCGACGAACGAGGTCGCGGAGGAGGATCGGCGCGCGCTCAGCAACGATCCCCAGGTGGTTGCCACCTACGGGACCGCGTTCATGCGCGGCCTCGGTGCCGGCGGGGTGGAGGCTGTCGGCAAGCACTTCCCGGGCCTCGGCCACGCGACTGCCAACACCGACCTCGGCCCCTCGACCGACCCGCCGCTGGCCCAGCTCGAGGCCGATGACCTCATCCCCTTCGACAGGGCCTTGGCAGCCGGGCTTCGCATGGTGATGGTGAGCCACGTCGCGGTGCCCGGGTTGACGGGTGCGACCCCCGCGAGCCTTTCACCCGCCGCCTACACGTATCTCCGCGATGCCGTCCACTTCACCGGCGTGGCGATGACCGACTCCCTTGATGCCCGCGCCATCTCGGCCGCGGGCTACTCCGAGCCTGCCGCCGCGGTCACCGCGCTGGGCGCGGGAGCGGACATGGTCATGATCGGCGCAGGGAGCTGGCGCGCGACGGTCGCGGCGATCACGGCCGCGGTCACGTCGGGGGCGCTGCCCACCGACCGCCTGGACGCGGCCGCCGGGCGGGTGCTGACCGCGAAGGGCCTACCGGTCTGTGGCGTCCGCCCCTGACCCGAGGGCGATCCGCTACCGTAGCCGCCAGTGAGGTTGAAGCCGTCGATCGACTGGCTCCTCGTGTTCGTGCCGGTCTCCATAGGCGCGGACATCGAGCACCTCGAGGTCGTCACCTTCATCACCGCCGCCCTCGCCGTGGTTCCGCTGGCGGGGCTGATCGGGCGGTCGACCGAGCAGCTGGCGGCGCGCGTCGGCCCGGGGCGCGGCGGCCTGCTCAACGCCACGTTCGGGAACCTGACCGAGCTGATCGTGGCCGCGCTGCTGGTGAGGTCGGGCCAGTTCGCCGTCGCGAAGGCGTCGCTCACCGGCTCGATCACCGGCAACCTGCTGCTCGTCCTCGGCCTCGCGTTCGTCGCCGGCGGAGTCGGACGCTCGGAGCAGCGTTTCAGCTCCCGATCGGCGGCGGTGCACTCGGCGTCGCTCGTCCTCGCCATCGGCGGCCTGCTCATGCCGGCGATCCTCGTGATCACCACGCCGCAGGTGAGCCACGCCGACACGGAGGCGATCAGCATCCTGGTCGGCGCGGTGCTGATCGTGACGTACATGCTGATGCTGCTCTTCACGCAGAAGACTCACTCCCACCTCTTCGAGTCGGCCGGCGAGGGCCTCGTCGCGAACTGGACGGCGCGGCGTTCAGCCGCGGTGCTGCTCAGCGCCGCCGTGCTGGTCGGGGTGGAGTCCGAGATCCTGGTGTCGTCCCTGCAGCCCGCCCTCGCCACGTTGCACATCCCCGCGATGTTCGTCGGGCTCATCCTTATCCCCATCATCGGCAACGCCGCGGAGCATTCGTCCGCCATCACCTTCGCGATGCGCGACCGCATGAACATCACGCTCGAGATCGCGATCGGATCATCGAGCCAGGTCGCGCTGTTCGTGGCGCCTGCGCTTGTCTTCATCAGCCTCGCGCTCGGTCACCCCATGGACTTCGTCTTCACGAGCTTCGAGATCGCGACGCTCATCGTCGCGACGTTCATCGTCACGCTGACCTGCACCGACGGCCGCTCCAACTGGCTCGAGGGCGTCCAGCTCGTCGGGACCTACGTGGTCATCGCGGCCGCGGCGTTCTTCGTCGGCCCCGGCTGATCCGCGGGGCGGTGCCCTAGTCCAGCGCCTGCACCCGAATCGCGTTGGTGTTGCCGGGGGTCCCGAGGGGCACGCCGTACACCATCACGCAGCGGCTGCCGGGGGGCGCCTGCCGCGTGCCGCGGATGATCGAAAGGGCCTGCGTGAAGGCTTCTTCCGCGCCGGCATGGTGGTCCACGATGAGGGATCGCACACCATAGAGGAGCTGCATCCGGCGGGCCGTCGACTGGCTCGGCGTGGCCGCGAGGATGAGCGTGCGAGGCCGTGTCTTCGACACGTAGCGCGCGCTCGCGCCCGACGTGGTGAAGACCACGATGCGGGCCACGCCGAGGTCATCGGCAAGGCGCGACGCGGCGTGCGCGACCGCGCGGGGGACGTCGCCGATCTCCTCCAATGACGGCAGGGGCGCCTGGCGCACACCCGAACGCTCGATCGTCAGCGCGATGCGGTGCATCGTCCGGACCGCCTCGACCGGGTAGCGCCCAACCGCGCTCTCCTCGCTGAGCATCACGGCATCCGTGCCGTCGAGGATGGCGTTGGCGACGTCACTCGCCTCGGCCCGCGTCGGACGCGGCGAGTCGACCATCGATTCGAGCATCTGCGTCGCGGTGATGACGGGCTTGCCGAGCGCCATGGCGCGCGCGATGGCGCGCTTCTGGATGACAGGCACGGCCTCGGGCGAGGTCTCGACCGCAAGGTCGCCGCGCGCCACCATCACCCCGTCCGCCTGCGCGACGATGGCGTCGAGGTGACGGACAGCGGCCGCCCGCTCGAGCTTCGCGATCACCGGCTGGTCGCCGCCAATCTCGCGCACCCGGCGCTGCGCGTCGGCAACGTCCTCCGCGGACCTGACGAAGGAGAGCGCCACCGCGTCGACGCCGTGCTCGATGCCGAAGGCCAGGTCATCGATGTCCTTCGCGGTCAGGCACGCGAGGGGCAGCGTCACACGCGGCAGGTTGACCCCCTTGTGCGCCCCGAGGCTCTCCCCCCGCACGACGCGACACTCGACGCGCCTGGCCTCGATGCGCGCGACACGAAGCTCGACCTTGCCGTCGTCAAGCAGGAGGCGGGTGCCAGGCCGCACGGCGGAGGCAAGGTCGGGGTAGGAGATCCCGACCACGCCGTCGCCGCCGACCGCCCGGTCCGGGTCGACCACGACGCGCTGCCCTCGCCGGACAGGCATCGCCCCGCCCGCGATGTCGCTGAGCCGGATCTTCGGGCCGCCGAGGTCCTGCAGGATGCAGATCGGCCAGCCCAGCCGCGCCTCGGCGGCGCGGACGCGCGCGATGGTCGCGCCGTGCTCCTCGTGCGTGCCGTGCGAGAAGTTGAGCCTCACCACGTCGACGCCGGCATTCAACAGGCGCGACAGCACGGGCTCCGCGTGCGACGCGGGACCAAGCGTCGCGACGACCCTTGTCCGGCGCCCCGCCCTCTGCTTCGCGCTCCGTGAGTCGCCGGTCATCGCATGTGAGGGTACGCTGGCGGCTCCCCGCAGTGGGCCCCCGATACGCTTGGACCGGATGAGCGAGGTTGCGGTCGCCGTGGACGGCCTGGTCAAGAGGTACGGGCCCACGCTCGCGGCGGATGGGCTGAGCCTGGCCGTGGCCCTCAACTCGGTCACGGCGATCCTCGGCCCCAACGGCGCGGGCAAGACAACGACAGTGGAGTCGTGCGAGGGGTACCGCCGCCCTGACGCCGGCAGCATCAGGGTCCTTGGCCTCGACCCGGTCAGGGACGCGGACGCGTTGCATCCGCGTGTCGGGGTGATGCTCCAATCTGGGGGGATCTACCCGAGCGTCGCCGCGGAGACGATCCTGCGCCACACCGCCCGCCTCTACAGCGACCCCCTCGACCCCGGCACGCTCATCCAGCGTCTCGGCCTGGACGCCGTGCGGCGGACGCCCTTCCGGCGCCTGTCCGGCGGACAGCAGCAGCGCCTTTCGCTCGCGCTGGCCATCATCGGCCGGCCGGAGCTCTTGTTCCTCGACGAGCCCACGGCGGGGCTCGACCCGCAGGCGCGGCGCGCGACGTGGGATCTCATCAGGGAGCTCCAGGCCGACGGCGCCACCGTGGTCCTGACGACGCACCAGATGGAGGAGGCCGAGACGCTGGCGGACTCGGTGGTCATCATCGACCACGGCCGGGTCGTGGCCCAGGGCTCGCCGCAGGAGCTCACCGCCGGCGCCGGCACCGGGGTGCTGCAGCTCGACGCCGACGCCGGGCTGGACCTCGAACCGCTCCGCGCGCGACTGCCTGCCGGGGCCTCCGCTGAGGAGGTCGAGGAGGGTCACTACCTGGTCCGCGGCGAGGGCGGGCCGGCGTTGCTGGTGGCCGTCGCTCAGTGGTGCGCGGCGCTCGGGGTGATGCCGGCGCATCTCTCGACGGGGAGGCGCACGCTCGAGGACGTGTTCCTCGACCTGACCGGGCACGAGATGCGGCCGTGACGGACGGGGCACTCACACCCAGGCCCGGCGCCGCGCCGCTGCCGCGGATGCTACTGGCGCAGACGGTTATGGAGACGCGGCTCCTCCTGCTCAACGGCGAGCAGCTGTTGCTGACGATCGTCCTGCCGACGCTCGTGCTGGTGGTGTTCAGCACCGTGAGCGTGGTCGACGTCGGCGCGGGACGCCGCGTGAACTACGTGCTACCGGGAGTGCTGGCCATCGCCATCATGGCCACTGCCTTCACCGGGCAGGCCATCGCCACCGGGTTCGAACGACGTTACGGCGTGTTGAAACGCCTGGCGGTGACGCCACTGCCGCGGTGGGGGTTCATGGCGGCGAAGACCGGGTCGATCGTCCTCGCGGAGCTGTTGCAGCTCGTCCTGCTGCTGGGGGTCGGGCTCGCCCTGGGGTGGACGCCGAAGGGATCGGTGGTGGCCGTGGCGGCGCTGCTCGTGCTCGGGACCGCCGCCTTCTCCGGCCTCGGTCTGCTCATGGCGGGGACCCTGCGCGCCGAGGCGACCCTGGCCCTGGCCAACCTCGTCTTCCTGCTCTTCCTCGTAGGCGGCGGCGTGGTGGTGCCACTCGACAAGTTCCCGGCGGGCGTCGCCGCCGGACTTCGCCTGCTTCCGGCCGGGGCGCTGTCGGATGGGCTGCGCGCCGTCATTCAGCGGGGTGCCGCGTTCCCTGGGCCGGACGCGCTGGTGCTCCTCGCGTGGAGCGTCGTCGCGATCGGGGCGGCCGGCGCGGCGTTCCGGTGGGAGTAGCGGCAGAGGCACGCGAAATGCTCGATGATTGCTGCTTCACCGGTTGATGTGGGAGTGGCGCGATGGCGAAGACGGCGAAGCGGATCGAGAAAGCCCTGGGCAATGTTGAGAAACGCGCGGGGGCGGACCTCAAGCGCCTGAAGGCCGAGGTGCAGAAGCTCGAGCGCCGGTTGCTCAAGCTCGAGCGCGACGCGCTCAAAGCCGTCGGCGTCAAGACGCCCGCCGCCAGGCGCCCCGCGACGCGCAAGCCGGCGGCGAAGAAGCGCACCGCCGCACCGAAGCCGGCCGCCCGCAAGCCAGCGGCGCGCAAACCGGCGGCGCGCAAACCGGTCGCCCGACGCACCCCGGGTCCCGAGCCGGTGCCGGCACCGACCACGTCCACCCCGGAAGCGCTGACTCCTCCCGCGCTCGCGGTCTGAGCAAGCTGGCCCGTTAGGCGACCGGCCGGCATCCGCCGGGAGCCGGCGGAGTTACAGTGACGATCGCCATGCCCGACTGGCCCACGATCGCCTCGATGACGACCGCAGGGACGACGCTGGTGCTCGCCCTGGCGACGTTCGCCGCCGTCCGCTCCGGCAACCGCACAGCGCGCGCCGCCGAGCGCGCGTTCCAGCTGAGCCTGCGGCCCCTGCTGGTCCCGTCCCGGCTGGACGACCCCGCGCAGAAGGTGGGGTTCGCCGACAACCACTGGGTCCATGTCGCGGGCGCGAGTGGCACGGCGGAGGTCAGCGACGGTGCGATCTACCTTGTCATGTCACTGCGCAACAGCGGCAACGGCATCGCGGTCCTGCACGGCTGGACCCTGCACGCCGGGAGTCCCGCCGCTACCCCGACGCACTCGCGCGTCCAGGACTTTCGACGCCTGACGCGTGACATCTACGTCCCGGCCGGCGACATCGGGTTCTGGCAGGGTGCCTTTCGCGACCCGACCGCGCCTGGATTCACCGCGGCGCGCGAGGCGATCGAGGCGCGCCAGCGCCTGATCGTCGAGCTCCTCTACGGCGACCACGAGGGCGGCCAGCGCACGATCAGCCTGTTCAGCATGGTGCCGCGCGACGACGGGGGCTGGCTGGTCACCGTGGCGCGGCACTGGAACGTCGACCGCGCCGACCCCCGCTGACGTCTCCCCGGCGTAGGCTCTTCATTCAAGAGCGATGAGCAACGTGGTGGACGGGAGCGACCAGCGCCAGGTGAGGCGGCCGGAGCTCGAGGCTCAGCTCGACGTGGTGACGGAGCTGCAGGACGCCGTCGCCGAAAGAGAGCACGTAGCGGATGAGCGGGAGCGACTCGCCGATGAGCGCGACCGCACCGCCGAGGCCCGCGAGGCGGTCGCCAATGAGCGAGAAGCTCTCGCCGACGCGCGCGAGCGACGACTCGACGTTGTCGAGCAGCAGATGGGCGCCAGGGAGGCGACGCTGGACCAGCGCGCGCGGAGCTTCAGCGAGTCGGTGCCGGACGTGCTGCAGCGCCAGCAGGAGGCGATCGACCGCAGCCGGGAGACGCTCGCGCGGACCGCCAACTCCCTGGCGCGGTCCCAGGCCGCGCTCGATCGCACGCGCGCAGCCCTCAACCGCGACAGCGCGTTGCTCGCGCGGGAAGAGGCCACCACGTACCGTGAGGCGCTCACTGAGACCGGGTTGCCAGAGCCCGCCGAGAAGCCGCCCGGCGCCTAGCTCCGGCGGAGGCGAGCCCAGCCGACTGACGCGAGGTACGCCACGAACGCCAGGGCGGTGATGAAGAAGCTGACCGGGTAGGCGACGTAGAAGCCGACGGCGAGCCCGAGCCATACGAACGTGACTGCAAGCGCAGCTGACAGTGCCATCGCCGCGTACGGGCGTGCCGTGAGGTTGTGCGCCACCGCCGCCGGGGTCACCAGGAGGGCGAAGATCAGCAGGGCGCCGACCGCCTGGACGGCCTCGGCGACCGTGGCGCCGAGCAGGACCAGGAACGCCGCGGTGACGAGCCTGACCGGCACGCCACGCGCCACGGCGACGTCCGGGTCGACGCTAGCGAACAGCAGCGGGCGGCAGAGAGCGACCAGGGCGGCGCTGACCAGGAGGCCGGCTCCGGCGGTGGTCACCGCCGCCCCCGGCTGCAGGCTGAGGAGGGAGCCGAACAGGACGCTGACGCCGAGCACGCCCCCCGACCCGCTGCGGCCCGACGAGTAGAGGCTCAGGAACAGCACGCCGACGCCGAGCACCCAGGCGAACACGGTGCCGATCGCGACGTCGCGACCGCGCGCGCGCCCGCCCAGCGAGCCCATCCCCAGCGCGGCCACGATCGTGCTCCCGAACAGCGCCCCAACCAGTGGCAGGCCGACCAGCACCCCACCAAGGCCGCCGGTGAAGGCGACGTGTCCCAGCGCGTCGCTGGTGAAGACCTGGTTGCGCACCACGACGAAGTAGCCGACCAGCCCCGCCGACAGCGCGATCGTGCCCCCCGCCAGGAAGGCGCTCCGCATGAAGTCGAAGGCGAGCATGTCGAGCAGGTCACGCGCGAGGTTGAGGCTGAACGGCGGAATGCCGGCGATCACGCGGGCACCCGCGCCGGGGCCGCCGGCCGCGCGCGCCGCGCGGCCACGGCCTGCGCCGCATGGACCAGCCTTACGAGCAGGTACGCGGCGAACGCCAACGACGTGATGAAGAAGCCAACCGGGTACCCGGTGAAGTAGGCGATGGCCAGGCCAAGCCAGGTCACCAGGAGGGACAGCGCGATGGCCAGGACCAGCCCTGAGGCGGGCCGGGCGCTGAGCCGCTGCGCGGTCGCGCCGGGCGCGACCAGCAAGGCGAAGACCAGGAGCGTCCCCGCGATCTGTACGGTCTCGGCGATCGCCGCGGCCAGCAGGAGAAGGAACGCGAGCGAGAGGGCGCGGACGGGAAGCCCACGCGCGTCGGCGACCTGCGGGTCGACCGACGCGAAGAGCAGCGGACGCCAGATGACGGCCAGGACCGCGACCACCACCGCGGCCCCCGCATAGGTCAGCACGACGTCGCGGTCGGCGATGCCGAGGATGGTGCCGAAAAGGAAGGCATAGATCGCCTGCGCGCTGCCGTGCTCCAGGCGAAAGAACAGCAGGCCGAGCCCGAGCGCGAACGCGAGGATGGTTCCCACCGCGGCCGACTCGCCACGCCGCCCCGCCTCAAGGCGGCGCCCCAGGGTCCCGACGCCGAGCGCCGCAGCGCCGCAGAAGCCCAGGAGGCCGAGCACCGGGGACACGTGCAGGAGAACCGCCGCCGCCGCGCCGGGGAACCCGACCTGCGAGAGCATGTGCGACGCGAAGCTCTGCCCGCGCAGCACGACGAAGTAGCCGACCGCGCCCGCCAGCAGCGCGACGGCTGTGCCGACGAGATACGCGTTCTGCATGAAGTGGTACTGCAGCAACAGCTGGACGTCGCTGATGAGGTCCCACGACGGACCGGGTCCCCCCATCACTCTCCGTGGTGGGCGTGGTAGCTGACGGCCTCCGTCTGGCCGACGACGACAACGCGCCCATCGGTGGTGTGCAGGACGTCGACGGGTACGCCGTAGAGGCGCGATAGCGTGTCGGCACGGATGACGTCCTCGGGGCGCCCGGACACGGCCTGGCCCTGGGCGAGGTACACCACTCGGTCGAGGTACGGCAGGATCGGGTTGACGTCGTGCGCGACGAGGAGGACGGTCACACGGAGCTCCTGGCAGAGCCGGCGGACCAGCGCCGACACCGACTGCTGGTTGTTGAGGTCGAGGCTGTCGAGGGGCTCGTCAAGGACCAGCATCCGGGCGCCGCTGACCAGCGCCTGGGCGATGAGCACGCGCTGCTGCTCGCCACCTGAAAGCTCGCCGACCGGCCGGGTCGCGTAGGCCGACGCGCCGACCAGGGCGAGCACCTCCGCCACCTTCTCGGCCCGGCGCCGGCCCCCACCAAACGGGAGCGACACCCCCCAGCGGGTGCCGTCGAGCCCGAGCCGGACGAGGTCGACCGCGCGGATCCTGAGGTCCGGGTCGAACGTCCTTCGCTGCGGCAGGTAGCCCACCGCGTCGTTGCCGCGCCGGACCGGCCTGCCGAACACGGTGACGCTGCCCTCGACGAGGGGGATGACGCCGAGCATCGCCTTCAAGAGGGTGGACTTGCCGGAGCCGTTCGGACCGAGGATCGCAACGAACTCGCCGGCCTGGACCTCGAAGTCGACGTGTCGCCACACCATTCGGCCGCCGACGGAGACCGCGGCGTCCGTGAAGGTCACCGCGGGCGGTTGCGGTTCCATCACCCCCCCAGCGCCTCGAGCAATGCGCGCAGCTGGGCCGTCTGCCACGCCTGGAACGACGCGCTCGACGGAGTCAGCGTTTCCGTCATCGCCACGGTCGGGATGCGCTGCTGCCGGGCCGCGTCGACCAGGGCGTTCACGTCGGGAGTCGTGTTCTGCGGGTTGAACACGAGCACCTTCAACCCTTTGCGCGCGACCTGCTGTCGCACTGTGCTCTTGTCGGCCGCGCTCGCGTCGGCGCCCTCGCTCACCGCCTTCATGTACTCGTAGGGCGTGACCAGGTTCAGCGCCAGCGCGGCGGCCAGGTACTGGAAGATGCTCTCCGTCGCCCCCACCTGCGTGCTCGAGTACTTCTGCCTGGTCTCGGCGATGAGGGCGGTGTAATCCCGCAGCCCCTGCGCCTTGTAGTCGGCGTTCTGCTGTTCGAAGTACGTCGCGTCGGCAGGGTCAATTCCTTTGAGGTCGGCCGTGATGCGGTCGATAGCCTGCGTGACGTAGCCCGGCGAGTACCAAAGGTGGGGGTTGTCGCCGTCCTTCTTGCCGACCAGTTCGCCGATGTCCAGGACGACCCGGGCGGCGACAGGGTTCGCCTCGAGGAGCTTCGGGGCCCACGGGTCGTAGCCCGCACCATTCTCGATGAAGTACCTGGCGCCGGCGATGGCGCGGGCGTCGGCGGGCGTCGCCTCGTAGGCGTGGGGGTCGGCGGCCGGGTTGACGATGATGCTGGTGACCCGGACCTTGCTCCCGCCCAACTGGGCCGCGATGCTGCCCCACGAGTTCTCTGCCGCGACCACGACGACGGGGGAGCCGGGTCCGCCGGCTGGTGCGAGGGTCGTGCCGCAGCCTTCGAGCAGCACGCACGCGGCCATGGCGACCATCGCGCCGGCACGGCTCCAATTCCAGCCGGGGCGTGCCATCGCGTCCGATCATAGAATTGCGCATAGTGCTTGCGCAACTCTTTTGCGCAACCCGCTGGCGTCGCGCTATCCTTGGGCCGTGCCTCGACCGAGCCCGGTGACGGACGCCGTGCGCCAGCTGGTCAACACCGGCGACAAGCACCTCTGGAGCCTCGACGAGCTCCACGCGCGCGTGCGCGAGGACATCGCGACGGCCAACTTCTCCACGATCCTGCGTGCCGTCAGCGCGCTGGAGCGCGGGGGCGAGGTCGACCGCGTCGACCTGGGCGACGGCAAGGCCAGGTACGAGCGCCACGGCGGCCACCACGACCACGTGCGGTGCACCTCCTGCGGACGGGTGGCCGAGGTCCCCGGCTGCGTCCTCGACGAGGCCACCGCCCTGGTGCAGTCCGCGACGAGCTTCGTCATCGGCGGCCACCAGCTGACGTTCAGTGGCGTCTGCCCGGAGTGCGCGAGCGGTAGAGCGCGCGTGGCCGCGGTCGACTAACGTACCGGGTATGCCCGCCGACCTGACCGCTCAGAGCGCGCGTGCGGCGGCATTCCTGCAGCTGCACCACGGCGATCGCCCGCTGCTGATCCCCAACCCGTGGGACCAGGGCTCGGCGAAGTTGCTCGCGTCCCTCGGCTTCCAGGCGCTGGCGACCACCAGTGGCGGCTTCGCCGCAACCCTCGGGCGGCTGGATGGCAGCGTGACGCGCGAGGAGGCCCTGGCGCACGCCGCGATGATCGCCGCAGCCACCGACCTGCCGGTTTCTGCCGACCTGGAGAACTGCTTTGCGGATGAGCCCGCGGGGGTCGCCGAAACGATCACCGAGGCGATCGCCGCCGGCCTCAGCGGGTGCTCTGTCGAGGACTTCACGCGACGCGCGGACGACCCGATCTACGAAATCGGCCTGGCCGCCGAGCGCGTCGCCGCGGCGGCCGAGGTGGCTCACCGGGGCCCGGTACACCTGGTGCTGACCGCCCGCGCCGAGAACCACATCCACGGCCGCCCCGACCTCGACGACACGATCGCGCGCCTTCGCGCCTACCAGGATGCCGGCGCCGATGTCCTGTTCGCGCCTGGGCTGACGCAGCTCGACGACATTCAACGAGTCGTGGCGGCAGTCGACCTACCGGTGAACGTCGTGACGCGCGCCGGTTTACCTTCCGTCGCCGAGCTCGCGCGGGTGGGGGTGCGGCGGATATCCGTCGGGCAAGCCTTTGCGTATGGAGGCTACGGCGCCATGGTCGATGCCGCGCGTGAGCTGTTGGAGCAGGGAACATACGGCTTCATGGACCGCGCGGCGGTCGGCGTCGACGCAGGCAGGGCCGCCTTCGGGCGTTGAGCGCACCCTGCCCGGGGTGCGCGGCCTACGCGTCCCGCCGCGACATCTCGCGAGCCATGTCCAGGACCCTCAGCACCTCCATCGCCTCCTCAACCCTCACCGGCGGTGGGTTGCCCGCGCGAAGGCTCTCGACCATCCCGGCGTAGTAGGCGGTCCACTCGCCGGCAGCCGTCCTCGGCCTCGTCTCCCCCGCCGCGGTGACCAGCCGTCCCCAGCGCTCGGGCGGGTCCTCGCCGAAGCCGGCGTCGCCGGGGCGCTGCCCGCCGCGCAGCTGGTCCTCCTGCGGGTCGAGGCCGTCCTTCGTGTAGGCCCCGGCCGTGCCAAGGACCCGGAACCGCGGCCCCTGGTGGGCGGCGACGGCGCTCATCCACAGGTGGCTGTGGACACCGTTCTCGTGCTCGATTGCGACGAAGGCGTCGTCGTCGGCCACGGTGCCGCGGCGGTGGTCGACCTCGGCGTAGACGCGCACGGGCGGGCCAAACAACCGAAGCGCCTGGTCCACCAGGTGGCTGCCGAGGTCGAGCAGGATGCCACCTCCCTCGCCCGGGGCCAGCTGGTCGCGCCAGGCGGTGCCTGAGGCCTCGGGGCGCCAGCGCTCGAAGCGCGACTCGAAACGGGTAACCGTGCCGAGCGGGCCGGCGGCGATGAGCTGCTCGACCGTCAGGAAGTCGCCGTCCCACCGGCGATTGTGGAAGACACTGAGGACTCGCCCGGCGGCGCGCGCGGCGTCGGCGAGCCGCCGGCCGTCCGCCGCTGTCGACGCGAGGGGCTTGTCCACGACAACGTCGAGCCCCGCGCCGATCGCCGCCAGGCCAAGCTCGAGGTGGGTGCGAGTGGGAGTCGCGACGACAACCAGGTCATGGAGCCGGGCCATCTCCCAGAGCGCCTCGGGCCGGTCGAGCACCAGCGCGCCGGGGAGCTCTCGTCGAGCCCGCTCCTGCCGGCCCGGGTCCGCCGTGACCACCGAGGTCAGCTCGAGCCCCTCGGTGGCCTGGATGAGCGGCGCGTGGAAGGTCGAGCCAGCCAGGCCATAGCCGACCAGGCCGACGCGGATGGGGGCAGGCTGGGCAGGCCGTCTATCGCTCATATCGCCAAAGGGTCATCCATTGTCTAGGAGGCGCGGGTCGCCGGGACGTCCAGCGGGTCGCGCCAGTCGACCCGCTCGGTCTCGACATACGTGCGCACCGCCTCCCCCACCGTGGGAAAGAACCGGGATGCCCCGACGCGCTCGAAGAGCCTGAACAGGCGCAGCGTGTCCTTGACCGGCCCCTTCATCTCGGCGAAGGCGAGCGTGACTCCGCGGGCGTCGAAGTCGACGAGGAGGGCTTCGAGGATGTCGGCGGCGGTGCTGTCCACGTCGGTGATCGGCTCCGCGGCCACGACGACCCAGCGCAGCGGCGGCGGAGCGCTCCGCACCAGGGCATGCACGTGGTCGCGGAAATGCTCCGCGTTCGCGAAGAACAGGGGCGCGTCCCAGCGCATGAGCAGGAGCCCGGGCACCTGCAGGGCATTCGCATGGCGCGCGATGTCGTGGTAGCCCTTCATCCCCGGCACGCGCCCGAGCACCGCGACGTGCGGCCGCCAGGAGTGCCGGATGACGTCCATGAGCGACGCCCCGACCGCGATCCCGACGCCGGGGACGACACCGAGCAGTACGACCCCGGCGAAGCAAACCGACAGGAGGGCGAACTCGGAGGGCGCGGTCACGAGGATCCGCCTGAGGCCGCGCACGTCGACGAGGATCAGCATCGAGCTGATCACCACCGCCGCGAGCGCGACCCGCGGGAGCCAGCGGAAGAGCCACGGCGCGGCCACCAGCAGCACGGCGATCGCGGCGGCCGCCACGACACCGGCGAGCCGGGTGCGAGCCCCGCTCGATATGGCCACCGGCGTGCGTGACCCGCTGCTGCTCACCGGGAAGCCGCGGAACAGGCCCGACGCGATGTTGACTGCGCCGAGGGCCAGCAGCTCGCGGTTGGGCGAGACGACCCGACCTTCGCGGTCCGCGAGGGTGCGCGACAGGGCGCTGGTGTCCGTGAACGTCATCAGCGCGATGGCCAGGGCGGCGGTCGCGAGCGTGCCGAGCTCGCCCGGCGTCACGCCGGGCAGCGCCGGGGCGGGCAGGCCCTGCGGAAGAACGCCCACGGTCGCGAGGTGCGGCGTCAGCCCGAGGCCGACAGCGAGGCTCGCGCCGGCCACGACGAGCAGCAGCGCGGGCACGCGCGGAGCGAGGCGTCTGAGCCCGAGCATCGCGCAGAGCCCGAGGATTCCGACCAGCGCGGCGGACGTGTCGACGCTGCCCTGGCGGACGCGGGTCACGAGCCGCGCCGAGCTCGAGATGACGCCGTCGCCCGAGCCCGACAGGCCAAGGAGGCCGGGCAGCTGCTCGAGGACGACCACCAGGACCAGCCCGTGGATGTACCCGTAGCGCACCGGCTTGGAGAGCAGTTCGGCGACAAAGCCGAGGCGTGCGGCGCCGGCCACGAGGCAGACGCCCCCGGTCAGCAGGGCAAGGATTGAGGCGAGCTCGACGGCGCGTCCCGAGTCCCCGTGCGCCAGGGGCAGGACGGTGGTCGAGATGAGGGCGATGAGGGCGGAGTCGGGGCCGAGGATGAGGACGCGCGACGGCCCGAACACGGCATACGCGAGCAGCGGCAGGATCGTCGCGTACAGGCCGGTCACTGGAGGGAGGCCGGAGGCCTGCGCGTAGGCCACCCCGGCGGGGACCAGCAGGGCCGTGATGCTGACGCCGGCCACGGCATCTCGCCCGGCCCAGCGCCACCGGCTGGCGGCCACGCTCATGATGGGCCATGCTCGACGGACAGGCCACGTCGCGATAGGGCCGAACGGCACACCGTCGTCGGGGTGGCCCCGTCTGCGCCGGCCGGCGACGCGCCGCTCAGCGAACCAGCAGCCACCAGAGGCCGGGCTGGCCGAGGCTGCCGGTGGTGACGACCGGCCACCGCCCGACCTCGACCCCGTCCCGGCTGGCGACGATCGAGGCGACGGGCGTAGTCGGAGCCGGGGTCGCCCCGACCAGGCGCCGCTGACTGGTCGAGAGCTGGACCGCCTGGCCCCGCCGGGTGACGAGGCCGCCTGAAGACGGCTGTCCCAGGGTCACTGTGGTCTTCGTCCCCCACGCCGACATGACCGAGCCGGTGACGGGCGGCCGGTAGTGCGCGAGGTCGACGGCGACGTAGCCTCCGAACCCGGCCTCGGCCGCGTTGCGGGCAGACTCGAGCGAGGTCGCCCGCGCCGGCTGGCCCAGGACGACACCGATGACCGTCAGCGGCGGCGTGTCGCCCGAGAGCTGCCGGCGCGCGGCGAAAAGGAGGCAGTAGCCGGCCTCGCCGGTGAAGCCGGTCTTCAGGCCCAGCCAGCCCGGCACCGACCCGACGAGGGTGTCGATGTTGTTGACCGTGACGCCGTTGGGCATGACCGCCGACGTCTGGGTTGTGATGGACAGCAGGGCCGTGCTCCCAACCGCGGCGCCGGCCAGTTTCACGAGGTCGGCCGCGGTCGAGACCGTCTGGTCGGAGAGGCCGTCGGGGTCGGCGAAGTGCGTGTGCGCCATGCCAAGCGCCATCGCCTTCGCATTCATCTGGGCGACGAACGCTGCATCATTCCCACCGACCCAGCGGGCCAGCATGATGGCGAAGTTGTTGGCTGACGGCAGCATCATGCCGAGCAGGAGCTGGCGCTCGGTCAGGGTCTCACCCGCGACAACCGGGATGTAGGTCCCGTCCTCCGCGATGACGGTGCGAAGGGCTCCGACGTCGTCCTGGGTGACCACGAGGGTGGGTCCGTCCAGGCCGGGCGCCAGCGGGTGCGCGTCGAGGACCACGAGCGCTGTCATCGTCTTGGCCAGCGACGCGATCGGGTGCACCGTGTCGGCGTCGCGGGCGGCGAGGAGGCCGTCCTGCGACGTCCCGATGGCGAGGCTGCCGGTGGCCGGGAGCGGTATCGAGGACGGGACGCCGGGCGCCATCACCGCTGTTGCCGGGACGTCCAGGTGGATCGAAGCTTCAGGCAGAGGTTGGTTGATCCGCCACACCGCCGCGCCGCCGCAGGCCGCCACCAGCACCAGGGCCGCAGCAGCGACCGCCAGCTTCCAGCCGCGCAACGAGCTGACTAGGTTGGGAAGAACACGAACTTGATGGAGACCGCGAGCAGGAGGAGGCCGAAGACGCGCTGCAGGACGGTGTTGGTCATGTAACCCGCCAGCCAGGCCCCGCCCAGCGCTCCCACCGTGAGCCCGACGGCGATCCCGACGGCATAGTCGACGCGGACCTCATGGCGCCGAGCGTATTCCATGACGCCGAGGAGCCCGACAGGCATCAACAGTGCCGCGAGAGACGTGCCGCTCGCCTGTCGCTGCGTCAGACCAAGGACGACGAGAACAGGCACGATGATGACGCCTCCGCCGATACCGACGAGGCCGGACATCACGCCGGCCACCAATCCGATGAGCAAACCCAGAGCGATCGCGACCATCTATCTCCTCAGGTCGGGTGGGCTCCGTACCCAATGGATGCCCCATGAATATCTGGATGCGAGCTTGGGCATGCCCGCCTTATCTGCCCAGCACGGGCGGTGGCCAGAGGTACCCGCAGCTCGAAAGTCCGTTGCAGTGGTACGGCGCCACCTCCACGACGAGGTCATACGCCAGGAGCCTCGCCTCGGCACCGCTGGCGGCATGCACGGAAAGGGTGACGGTTGAGCGCACACCACGAGTGAAGGTCAGGCTCGTTTCTTGCGGCCGTCTATAGGTCGCGAGCGCGGCCGTCCAGCCGGCCGCCGCCATGTGTTCCCGATACCACGACAGCAGCAACGTCGTCGCCACGCCGACGCGCATCGACTTTGTCGATCGGGCGCCCGTGAAGCCGACAAGGTTGTTCCATCGATGAGCCGCCTCCGGGTACTCGTCGCGGTAGGCCATGTCGGAGGAGTTCGGGTAAACGGGGAGGGCATCCACCCGGGCGCGGATGTCCGCCAGGCCGACTATGGGTGTGCCTTCGGCGGGGTGCGGCCCGGCGGGGATCGGTGTGCAGGTGCCCGTGGTCGCGGCGCTCGGGCACGCCTGCTCAACCGAACTGGCGGCAAGCGGGTTCCAGACCATCACGCCTGCGGCCAGCGCGAAGACCGCGAGCGTCGCGGCGGCCGCCGTCCTTATCCGTCGCCACATGACACCCTGAATTGTGCGGCCTCAGGCGCGGCGTCGCCCCGCATTGGGACTACCGTAGCGACATGAACCCGGTCACAGCAGCGCTCGTCATTGGCATCGCCGGCGCGCTGGCGTTCAACTTCACCAACGGGTTCCACGATTCGTCGAACGCCGTCGCGGGCCTGGTCGCGACCCGCTCCGCGGGACCGGTGCAGGCGGTCACGCTGGCGGCGGTGTTCAACGTCCTCGGGCCGCTGCTCGCGGGCACCGCGGTGGCGAACACGATCGGCGGCATCCTCGTCATCCAGCCCCGGCATACCCTGGCGCTGGTCGGTGCGGCCCTGACCGGGGCGCTGGCGTGGAACATCGTGACCTGGTGGCGCGGCCTGCCCTCGAGCTCCAGCCATGCGCTGGTTGGCGGGTTGGTCGGCGCGGGCGTAGTCGAGGCAGGCTTTGGTGCGGTGCGGTGGGGTGGCCTGCGCGGCATCCACCCGTTCGGCGTGCTGGGAGTGCTGGCCTCCCTCGCGATCTCGCCGGTGCTCGGCTTCGCCGTCGGGTTCGTGACGCAGCGCCTGGCGCATCGCGGCCTGGCTCGGGCCCGGCGCGAGGTGGCCCGCCCGATAAGGGGCGGAGTGTGGGCGGCGGCGGCGGCGCTGGCGTTCAGCCACGGCGCCAACGACGGCCAGAAAACGATGGGGGTGATCACGTTGATGCTTCTCGCGGCAGGGCAGGTCAGCACGTTCAGCGTGCCGCTGTGGGTCATCCTCGCGTCGGCCCTGTCGCTGACCATCGGCACGGCTTTCGGAGGCTGGCGGATAGTGCGGACGCTCGGGTCCGGCATCTACCGGCTGCGCCCCCTCGACGGCTTCCTCATGGAAGCCGACTCGGCGGTGATCATCCTCGCGGCGGCGCTGGTGGGCGGCCCGGTCAGCACCACCCACGTGGTGGCGTCTTCGGTCGCCGGCGTCGGCGCCGGTCAGCGCTGGCGCCACGTGCGCTGGCCGCTCGTCGCCGACATCGGCCTGGCCTGGCTCATAACGATCCCGGCCTCTGCCATCATCGCGTCGCTGGCTCTCCCTCTCTGGAGACTCTTCGCGTGAAGCGATGGTTCCTGCCGTACACCCCGGATGTCCTCGGCACCCTGCACCTGCAGGCGGCGACGACCATCGCCGGCGTTGACGCTTTTGTGGCCTGGGCCGGGGGGGACGCGAGCCAGGCAGACGCCGTTCGCAAGGCCGAGCACGAAGCCGATGTGCACCGCCGCGAGCTGCAGCGGCAGCTCCTGGACGCCTTCACCGTCCCCTTCGATGCCGAGGACCTCTTCGTCCTCTCGGAGCGGCTCGACACCGTCATGAACGGTGCGAAGAACACGGTGCGCGAGGCGGAGGTGATGGGGATGATGCCAAATGAGCACCTGGCGACGATGGCCGGCAGCATCGCCGCCGGGGTTCGCCACCTCGCGGCGGCGTTCGACGCGCTGCGCACGGACCGCGAGAAGGCGCTCACCGAGGCGGACGCGGCCATCGGCAGCGCGCGCACGCTCGAGAAGGCGTACCGTCAGGCGATGTCAGAGACACTGCAGATCCAGGACGTGCGCGACCTCTTCGGGTGGCGCGAGCTGTACCGTCGCTGCGCGCGCCTGGGTGACGGCGTGGAGTCAGTCGCCGAGCGGGTCTGGTACGCGGTGGTGAAGCAGGGCTAGCCGTGCCGCCTACGCGTCGGGCTAGCCGTCCGGGCCGACCGGCTCGAACACCGCCGTGAAATGGCGCAGCGCGGCGGGTTCGGAGACAACCCGGTAGCCGCCAATCGCGTCCCCCGACCGCGCGATCAGGTCGGCCACCTCGATCACGTAGTCGACGTGGCTCTGCGTGTACACGCGGCGCGGAAGCGCGAGCCGCACCAGGTCCTTCTCCGCCGGCACCTGCATCCCGCTGGCGGGGTCGGTGTGGCCGAACATCACAGTCCCGACCTCGACGGTGCGCACCCCACCCTCGATGTAGAACGCGCAGCTCAGAGCCTGCCCAGGTAGCAGCGGCGCCGGCACATGCGGCAGCGCGGCGCGCGCGTCGATGTAGACGGCGTGCCCGCCGGGCGGCTCGAGGATTGGCATCCCCGCCCGGCGGATCCCGTCGCCGAGGTACTCGGCGCTGCGCAGCCGGTAGCGGAGGTAGTCCTCGTGGAGCACCTCCTCCAGCCCCTGCGCGATGGCTTCGAGGTCTCGCCCGGCGAGGCCACCGTACGTGGTGAAGCCCTCGGTCAGGATGAGCAATTGCCGAGCCTGCTCGGCCCACGCGTCGTTGTTCAGTGCCAGGAAGCCGCCCATGTTCGCGATGCCGTCCTTCTTGGCGCTCATCGTGCACCCGTCGGCGTACGAGAACTGCTCGCGGGCGATGTCCCGCGGCGCGCGGCCGGCGTTGCCGGGCTCACGCATCTCGACGAACATCGCGTTCTCGGCAAACCGCGCCGCGTCAAGGACGAGTGGGATGCCGAAGCGGTCGAGCAGCGCGCGCGCCTCGCGGAGGTTCTGCAGCGAGACGGGCTGGCCGCCGCCGCTGTTGTCGGTCAGCGTCAGCATGCAGAGCGGTACGTCCTTGCCCCGCTCGCGCAGCAGCGTCTCCAGCCGGTCCAGGTCGATGTTGCCCTTGAAGAGGGCGGGGCGCGAGGTGTCGGCCGCCTCCGCGCATGGGAGGTCGAGCGCCTCCGCGCCCGTGTACTCGATGTTGGCCCGCGTCGTGTCGAAGTGATGGTTGCTCGGGATCACCTTGCCGGGCCCGGCGGTGACCGCGAACAGGATCTTCTCGGCGGCACGGCCCTGGTGCACCGGGATCACGTGCTTGAAGCCCGTCAGGTCACGGATCACGGACTCGAACCGGTAGAAGCTTCGCGAGCCGGCGTACGCCTCGTCGCCGCGCATGATCCCGGCCCACTGTTCCGAGCTCATCGCGCCCGTCCCGGAGTCGGTGAGGAGGTCGATCAGCACCCGCTCCGACGGCAGCCGGAACATGTTGTAGCCCGCCTCGTCCAGGTACCGAACCCGCTCTTCTCGCGTGGTCATGCGAATGGGTTCGACGGACTTGATCTTGAAGGGCTCGATGATCGTCTTGAACGTCGTCATCGCCTCAGCGCATTGTATGGAGCGCCATGAGACAAGTCGCAGAATGTGACCCGTGCAGGGCGGAGGTGGCGCATGAGTTTCGGCCTTGAAGGCCTGGCCCGGCTGCGCAACACGAAGACGCGGTCAATCTCGCCCGAGAACCCGACGGGCGCGGCCGGTGGGGGCGCGCTGGAGGAGCCCGGAGGCGAGGGACCGGCATCGGAGCTGGGACGAGGCTGGAAGGTGCGGCCTTCCATCACGCTCGCGCCCGGGTCGACCACCACGCTGTGCGACATCGAGGGGCCGGGCACGATCCAGCACATCTGGCTCACCACCTCGCTCGACGCCTACCGGGGTTGCATCCTCCGCTGCTACTGGGACGGTGAGGCCGAGCCGTCGGTCGAGGTCCCGCTCGGCGACTTCTTCGCCAACGGCCATGGCGTGTGGCGCCAGATCGACTCAATCGCGATCTCGTCCAACCCGAGCGGGGGCCTGAACTCCTACTGGCCGATGCCCTTCCGGCAGCGCTGCCGGGTCACGGTCGAGAACCAGCGGGACAGCGCGGTGGCCGCTCTCTACTACCAGGTCACCTACGAGCTGGGGCCCGTGCCTGACGACGTGGCGTACTTCCACGCCCAGTGGCGCCGTTCCACGACGCCGGCGCGGCACCCGGAGCACACCCTGCTCGACGGCGTGCGCGGGCGCGGCCACTACGTGGGGACGTACCTCGCGTGGACTTCAAGGAGCGAGGGCTGGTGGGGGGAGGGTGAGATCAAGTTCTACATGGACGGCGACACCGAGTCGCCCACGATCTGCGGCACCGGGACGGAGGACTACTTCGGTGGCGCGTGGAGCTTCGGCGGCACGTACTCAGGGCCCTTTCTCGGGTATCCCATGCACGCGCACCTCACCCCTCCCCCGCTCCAGCAGCACGGCATGTACCGGTGGCACATCCCGGACCCCATCCGTTTCGAACGCGACCTGCGCGTCACCATCCAGGCGTTGGGATGGACCGACGCCGGCAAGTTCCTGGCGCTCGAGGACGACATCGCTTCCGTCGCGTACTGGTACCAGGCCGAGCCGCACGGCAGCTTCCCCGCACTGCCTGGGCTCGCGGCGCGGGAGCCAGAGTGACCCGCCCGCCTCGAGCCTGACCGTACAGGAAGAAGGCTCCGCGCATTCAACGCGGAGCCTCCTGGACGCTGGAATGCCTTACCGAGCTTTGACCGGCACGCTGAGGCTGATCGAGGCACCACCCGAAACGGTGGAGCAGACGCCGGCATCACAGTTCGCGATGTACACCGTCACGTTGGCCGACCCGGTCTCGAAGGCATAGTTGCTCGGCAGCACTTCGATGTACTGCGAATGCTTCTTGCCGTCGCACGCGAATGGCGGCGGCGGGGACCCGTTGGGCTTGACGGTGAGCTGTCCCTGGTTTGTCAGCCCGCCCTGCTCCGCCAGCACCACGACGTCGTTGGCCGGGAGCCCCGTCGGGCACATGTAGTCAACCGGGACGAAGAGGTTGGTGCACCCGCAGAGAACGGCGTAGCCGGTGACCTGGATCGTGCTCGAGGCCTGGTTGTGCGCGTCCGCGGACGCGAGTTGAGGCGTCCCCATCCACAGCAGCGGTGCCGCCGCCAGGAGGGTGATGCGCACGAGACGACGCCTGACGAGGCGGGTTGCGCTCGATGCCAGTCTGTTCATGTCTCTCTCCTTTTCGCCGGCTTCAGCAGTGGCCGGAGGTTGTCGAGTTGGCGACCGCCAGGAACATCCCGGCGCTTCCCGGGCTGGTGAACCCGCCGTTGCGGATCATGGGGACCGTCATCATCGTGGGGTCCAGCAGCATGTTGCAGGCCCCGGCCAGGGGCGGGCCGCCGGCCGCGAGCGCGCTGCCGGGCAGCAATGCGCCCATCCCGAGAACGACCGACGCGGACACGACGGCCAGGAATCGCCTGGTCCTGATCTGAGTCTTCATTGAATGTCTCCTTTGCAGAATTGATGGGCGCTGCGGAAGCGCGCCCGTGACATGTCCCACCGTTCAGTCCAGGCCGCCTCCTTCCGCCCGCCGGCGATGGCGTCGTGGACGCGGAGGCTGAGACGCCGGCGCCTTACCGAGAGGCTCGGCTTCGACGATGCGTTCATATGGAACCGCGGCGAGTTCCATCAGTCGCCGCACAGCGTCGGCGCTCGGTCCGCGGAAGAGCCACAGGCAGATCTGGTCAGCGGGGACGAAGATCGACCGCACGTATCGGACGCGCGTTCCCTCGTCGGTCACGCGGCGCGCCCACGTTCGCAAGTCCGCCGACGAAACGGCGGCGTCGCGGGCGCTGGACGCGTAGCGCTCCACGAGGTACTCGGCCTGGGGAGTCCTGGTTTGTGGCATGGCGCCCACACTGGGGCGCGCCGGCTAGAGGGGAATCGCGGAAAACCCCACGATTGACCTAGCCCGCGGCGACGTCGCCTCGCAGGCGGGCGGCCAGCTCAGTCCTCGAGTGGACACCAAGCTTGCTGTAGGCGCGGCTCAGGTTCGACTCAACGGTGCTGACGCTGACGTAGGCGACCCTGGCCACCTCATGGTTCGACATCCCGGTGGCGACCAGCTCGGCGATCTTGCGCTCCGTGGGGGTGAGCTCGACCGGGCTGGGTGACCGTCCCCCGACCCGGGCGAGCTCCGCGCTCGCCCTTTCCGCCCAGACCGGGGCCCCGAGATGCTCGAATATCGCCAACGCCGCCTGCAGTGATTCGCGCGCCGTGCGCTTCTGCTTGGCGCGCCGCTGGACCTGGCCGAGCGCGAGCAGGGTCCGGCCGCGCTCCAGGGGAATCGGCAGCCCGTCGTGCTCGACGAGCGCTGACTCGAGCATGGCGATTGCCTCGGCAAGCTTCTTCTGTTCGGCCAGCAGGAGGCCGCGACAGCGCCGGCTGCAGGCGCGCGTCCACGGCGTGTCACTGAGGCCGGCGCCGTTCTCGAAGCCCACGAGCAGCGCTTCTGCCTCGCCGTCTTCACGGACTGCGATAAGCGCCTCGACCAGGTTGGCAAGGAAGCGGAACTCGCCGGGCGCCGCGGTGGGCGTCAGGGCGGGCAGCGGTCGCAGGTAGTCGAGCGCGGCCGCCGCGTTCCCCGCTGAGGTCTCGATGAAGCCGAGGACGGCGCGGCTGCGGATACGACCGAGGCCATCGTCGATGGCCTCCGCGGAGCGCAGTGCGGTCTCGGCGTCGGCCCGGCCTTCTTCGCGCCCCTGGCACGCGGCGACCAGGGCACGCCCGCAGCGCAAGGTGTTCATGGTCTGAGGCACCGCGAGCTGTTCCGTGAGCTCATAACCCTCTTCGGCGTAGCGGTGCGCGCCCGCGAGGTCCCCGGAAAGGTATTCCACCTGCGAGAGGTGAAAGAGGATGAGCGTCTCTTCGAACATGTCTCCCTGCTCGAGCGCGCGACGGTGCGCGCCCAGGAGGTCGATGCGGGCCTCGTCGAGGCGGTCGGCACAGAGGTGGCGGATGGCGCGCGCGCGCCGGGCGGAGCGGTACCCCGGAGGGAGATCGGGGAGCGAACTCTCCATCTCGATGGCCCGCTCGAGCAGCCCAGGAGTGACCCTTCCGGCGCGCTGCTCGCCGGCCGCCAGCTCGGAGAGGGCCATCGCAATCGCGCGCTGATCACCACTCCGTTCCCCGCACTCGAGCGCCATCCGCGCAAACGCGAGCCCTTCGGGGAACCGGCCCCTTGAGCCGGCGCAGTCCGCCTGGCGGGTGCGAATCCGGGCCAGGAGCCCGTCGTCGTCGCCCGCGTCGGACGCCGCCTGCTCCAGGTAGCGCGCCTGCAGGGGTAGGTCGTCCTCGCGGGTTGTCGCGAGCTCCAGGAGGGCCCGGGCCCGCTGCCTACCCGGCACCAGGGTCGGCACGAGCGGGTCGAGGCTCGCGCGGGCGGCCTCGAGCTCCCCGGCGACAACGCGGTGCGCCGCAGCCAGGATTTGCCGGTCAGCCTGCTTGCCGGCGGCGTCCGCCGGTGTCGCCTTTGCCGCCAGGTCGAGCAGCGCCGCGGCGGCGTCCGGTGCTCCGCGGGCGGCCGCGACGGTCGCCGCCTCGTCGAGCACGACGGCGATCACGGGGTCAGGCCCGGTCGCGGCCAGCGCCAGGTGGCGTGCCCGCTCCTCCGTGTCGTGCACGACTCCGGCGAGGCGTCGGTGGGCGTCCTGGCGGGACGCCAGGGTCGCCCCCGACAGGACGCCCTCGACCAGCAGCGGGTGGGTGAAACGGATGGCGTCGCCGTCGAGCGCGACGATGCCCGTGGCCGCCGCCTCCTCGATCCCGGCATCCACGTCCCCCGGTGAGGCCGCCGCCTCCCGGACCACAGCGACGGTCGGGTGGGTCATCAACGCGACACTCAGAAGCGTCTTCCGGGTGCCGCTCGAGAGTGTCTCGAGCCGGGCGCGGACGAGGTCCTGGAGATGGTCGGGAACCGGGAGGTGGTCCCCGGACGCCGACCCTTCGAGGCCCGAGCGCTGCAGGGCGCGCGCAATCTCGAGCGCGTAGAAGGGGTTGCCTCCGGACGCGCTCTGCAGGCGGATCAGCGTCGGCCGCGGCAGGGGCGTGGCCAGGCGCGAGGCCACCAGGTGATGGATCGCGCCCAGGGCCAGCGGACCGAGGGCGATCCGCCGGAGGTTGGAGAACGAGCGGTCGAGGTCCAGCGGGATGCGTGCCCCCTCCCCGGTCCGCCTCGCCGCGATGACGGCGACGGGTTGCTCGCGCACACGGCGAAGGGCGAACTCGATGGCGCCCGCGGACGGTTCGTCCAGCCATTGGATGTCGTCCAGGGCGACGATCACCGGCCGGGCGGCGGCGAGCGTTCGCAGGACCTGCGCCAGCCCGGCGGCGATCGCGCGCGGGTCAACCGGGATGTCCCCGGCGTCGGAGATGAGCAGGGCGACCTCGAGGGCGCGGCGCTGCGGCGGCGGGAGATCCGGGAGAACGTCAGCGATCACCGGCTCCACAAGGTCGCTCAGCGCCGCAAAGGACAGCCGGGTCTCAGCCCCACCGGGGCGACTGGCGATCACGAGGTACGAGCGGTCGCGGGCCCGCTGCACCGCCGCTTCCCACAGCGTGGTCTTGCCGATGCCGGCCTCGCCCTCCAGGATGAGCGCTCGCGGCCCGTCGATCGCGCTCAGGAACGCCGAGATCGAGTCGAGTTCGGCGTCCCTTCCGATGATCTCCTGGCCGGCGGCGGGCCTGGGCACTTCGGGCGAAGCGTGGCCCCTTCCCCCCGGTCCGTCAACCGCCCGGGAGGGGCCTCCTCAGCGCCGTCCCCACCAATGCGCCGCGGTCCGCTGCGCCAGCTCCGTCATGGTCACGTCGTCGAACCCGGTGACGGCCGCGCGCACACGGTCGTTCAGGCGCTCGAACAACGTCCCGCTGAGCCGCGAGCGCCCGACCGCGGCACCCACGATAGAGCCGACACTCGCGCCATTGCAGTCGGTGTCGAGGCCGCACATCACGGCGGTGGTGATGCTCCTGACCGGGTCCATCGCGCCGTGCACCAGCGCGACGACACAGGCCAGGGCGTTGTTGACGCTGTGGACCGCGCTCATGTCCGGGTAGCGCGCCTCGACCCAAGCCATCGCCTGCTCCCACCCGGTCAGCCCCGTCATCGCGCTCAGCAGGTCGCGCACGGCCACCGCCAGGCGGCTGTCGCGAGGTACCTGGGACAGGCCGGCCTCGATGATCGCCGTGGGCTCGTCGAGGACGAACGCGGCCGCCTGCATGGCCGCCATGAACATCTCCGCGTAGATCCCGTTCCTCTCGTGGGTCCAGCGCGCATCCCGCCAGGCCAGCTCGGCGGCCAACTCCGGGTTGCCGGCACATGCCCACGCCCAGCCGTCGGCGCGGATCTGGGCGCCGATCCACTCGCGGTAAGGGTTGCGGTGGCCGCGTGTGAACTCGGGGGTCGGCGCGCCGCCGAGCCCGCGGCGGGTGACCTGCTGGAGGTTCAGCACGGCCTGCGCCTCCGCCGTGCAGATGTAGAGCGTCGGGATGTGGGCCAGCCACCAGGTGGCGACGTCGCGCCAGTCGAAGTCGAGGCCCTTCCATTCGAGGACGCCGAGCGCGGCGAGCGTGTAGTGGATGTCGTCGTCGGGCTCCATCTCGATGACGTTCTCTCGCTGCGACCTGGGGCTGCCCAGCTCCAGGCCTGGACCCGCTGCCGCGGCGGAGAAGTAGTCGCTGAGGGGCCAGTCGCCGGAGGCCTCGAGGAGCCGCCGGATTGCCAGCCGGCCCTCGCCGGGGCCGAGCCCGAGGGAGAGCTCCTCGACCGGCTTGCCAAGGGCGCAGCCGGCCGCGCGGGCGGTCCAGGCGCCGTGGATCCGATCCAGCAGCTGGTCGGTGGACAACCCCCAGTGCAGGGCCTGCGGCTCCGCGGGGCGAAGGGCACGGATCGCATCGAGGTCATTGGGCTCGTTGGTCTCGAGCCCGGCGTCGCCGGGCAGCTGCACCAGCTCCTGGTACAGCGGCCCCACCGCCTGTTCGTCCCACTGTCGCTCGGCGGGGAGCGCCGCGATCCTTGCCGCCAGGTCGTCGGGGACGCCACACCCGTCCCAGCGGCGCTGGACCAGCTCCTCGCGCAGCAGCTCAAGGGGAGAGCCCCACCCGGCCATCAGGCCCCGCCCGCGCGTAGAGTTACTAAAGCTGGTTTAGTGACCCGACTGGCAAAGCCGCCGCTTGACATCATCCTGGATTCTTGCTGATACTTTGGAGCCTTTGCCAACCGCGCGGTGTGGGGATGCGGAACGGGCGAGGATTGAAGGAGCGGGAAATGGGCGGGCTGACCGGCAGGGGGAAGACCACGAGCGCGCGGCTGATGGTACTCGCCCTGGCGCTGGGCATCGCCGCGACGCCCTGGCAGGCGGCGGTCGCCGCCGGCGGTTCGTCGCCGGGGCTGGCCGGGTCGCCGACCGCCCTGGCCGAGTCGCAATACCTGCAGGAGGCCGACACGATCGACGCCCAGGCCGCCAGCCAGCTCTTCTACGGCCAGGTCCTCGCGGAGTACTTCGACGCGTCGGGCAACGTGGTCGGCACGGGCGGCCACGGCGACGCCGCCATCTGGACCGGGCACTACCTCGCTTCCCAGGCGTTCCGCTACGCCGTCGCCCGCGCGTACCTCGGCCAGCATGTCGGCACGGGCAGCGCCGGCAACCCCGGCGAGCCCGGTCAACCCAAGCCCAACCCCTCGATCGCGGCGTGGCAGGCGCGGCTCGAGGACGCGAAGGCGAACGTCATGGCGGCGTTCATCGGCCTTCACCGCGACGTCAACATCGCCGCGAACTGGGTCGGGCCCAGCGGCCCCAGCCTGACGGGCGGATGTGGCGATAGGTACACGCACCCGTCGCAGTGCCCGACGATGGGCAACAACGCTGTCGATGCGGGCCAGGCCGGCCTCCTGATGCGGATGTGCGCCCCGGACAGTGCCCCCGCGTACGTCTTCGGCGACCAGGGCAACGGCGTCACGCCCAACATCGAGTGGACCGACCAGGCCGGCCCCGAAGCCGGTATCGACCAGAAGTGGCACTGCAAGGCGCAGATCTCCCGTGACCAGTACATGGGCACGATGCTCGGCATGCTGGCTGCCTTTGACATGGTGGGCCCTGACGACCCCCAGCTGAAGGCCGACCTCGCGCACGACATCACTACGATGACGTCGTACCTGGTGAACCACGGCTGGGGTGTCTTCTACCCCGACGGCGACCTGCCGAGCCCAAGCAACTCGAACGCCAACGGCTGGTGGTTCTACTACCCGCTGTTCGACATCAACCCGCTGGAGCGGATGCACATGGTCGCGGGCGCGCGCCATGTCGCGGACGTCACCGGCCAGAACCAGGCGTACTGGGACGCGCTGTGGGCCCAGGAGGTCGCCAGCGACACCCCCGAGCTGACGGGCGAGTACATGCTCGCCATCGACGCGCCGCATCAGAGCTACTACAAGTTCAACCTGGATTACGCGTCGAACTTCGACGTGCTCCGCGAGGAGACCAACGCGACCTTCCGCCAGCAGGTCAAGCAGCAGTTCTCCGAGCTCGACGCGAGCATGTCGGACGACGTGAACGCGCACTTCGAGGCAGTCACCTACGCGGTGACGGGCGACAGGTGGCGCCTCAACGACGCCGTCAGGGACCTGATCTCGTGGATCCCGTACCGTGACCGGACCACGTCGTCGGTGACCAACAGCACGCGCTGCAAGTCCGCGCAGAACCCCCAGGGCGACCTGCGCTGCGTCACCGACGACTACGTGAACCTCGACCAGCCCACACCCCAGGGCGGGCCCACGGTAGAGGTGGCCACCCAGAGCCCCGCCACCGCCCAGAACGGGAGCAACCCGCTTCGCTCGACCACACCACTCGCGCTGGTGGACCGGCCGGAGAGCGACTTCATCTGGCAGCGCTCGCCGTTCACGCTCGACGGCGCCTGGTCGCCGAACGGCCGCGACGCGGGCGTCGACTACGTCCTGCCCTACTGGATGATCCGCTACTACAGCGAGGTCGCGCCGCCACTCGCCGAGTCGCTGCCCCCGTGGGTGGGGCCGACCGGCGGCAACAGCTACTCGAACACGGTCGGCCCGCCGCCGATCACGGCCCCGAGCCAGGACGAGCTCGGCAAGTGCGCCGCCCCGCCGAATCCCAACGAGTGCCAGACGATCGTGAACCAGGAGCTCGGCGGGCTCGGCGGGCTCATCCCCTCCCCTCCGGCGCTGCCATGACGGACCGGCGCGGTCCCGGCTGGGGCGTCGCCGACCTCGGCGACGTAAAGCTCGAGTACGAAGTCGCAGGCGAGGGCCCGGACCTCGTCTGGCTCCACGGCCTGAGCGGCAACATGGAGATGGACCGGCGCATGGTCGAACCGCTGACGGACGAGTTCCGTGTGACGTGGTACTCGTCGCGCGGGCATGGGCGCTCGTCGGCGGTGCTGGAGGCGGAGATGTACCGGTACGAGCTCTTCGCGCGCGACCTCGAGCGCCTGCTCGACGTCCTCGGGCTCGAGAGGCCGCTGCTCGCGGGCGGGTCGCACGGGGCCAACACGCTGCTGCGCCACGAGGCCGACTTTCCCGGCCGGGCACGGGCGCTGCTGCTGGCCGCGCCGGGCGGCAACGCGCTGCAGCGGCCGGAGCCGGGGACCGTGGCCGCGCTCCGGCAGTGGACCGAGTTTGGCGAGTCGCAGGGGCGCAAGGGCCTGGCGCTGGTCGCGACCGGGTCCGACCCTGACGACCCCGGGGCTGACCCGGAGGTGGTGGCGGCCTTCGACACGAATGACCTCGCCTCCATCGCCGCCGCGATGAAGCTCGTCATCGACCAGAACGCCGTCGACCCCGCGGCGCTGCCCGGCTTCGACGTCCCCACCCACGTCGCGGCCTGGGACGCCGATCCGGTCATCCATCCAATCGCGACGGCGCGCGTGATCGCGTCGCTCATCCCCGGCGCCACCTTCGCGGAGATCGAGCGCCCCGCCGGGCTGCCGCCGGCCGAGGCGGCGGCCGCGGGCGCGATGCTCCTGCGTGAGTGGGCCCGCGGCGCCGTGGCGGCGTCCGTGGCGAACGCGGGGTGAAGCGGCTCCTCGGCGCGATCGCCGCGCTGCTCGCGGCCGCGGCCGGGTTCCAGACCGCGCCGGCGCTGAGCCCGGGCGCGGCCGGGCCGATCATCCTGCCCACCGGGCAACCCGTTACGCCCGCGGGCCAAATCCTGCCCCTGCAGAACTTCCCGACCGGGGCCGCCGTGTCGCCGGACGGCTCCACCGTGCTTGCCATCGCCGGTCTGCCGTCCGCGGTCGGACAGCAGCGCGGCCTGCCGAGCCCGCTGCCGCAGCCGCCCGCGACGTTACCGGGGGTGCCGCAGGTGGAGCTCGTCGCCATGGATGTCGCGACGGGCGCGGTCCGCCAGGTGCTCAACGTGACCGACGCGTTCCAGTCGGTCGTGTGGCGGCCGGACGGGTCGCAGGTGCTCGTGGCCGGCGGCGTGGAGGGCAACGTGCACGTCTTCAACACCTCCCCTGCGGGCATCCTCACACGCGCGACCGACATCGCCGCGGGGTGCGACTTTGTCAGCGGGATCGCCCTGGTTCCCGGCGGGCAGGACGTGTGGGCGGCCTGCCCGAACGCCGGATTGCTGCGGCACCTGAGCCCCGCCGGCCAGGTGCTCGCATCGTACTCGGTGCCGTCGCCGGACATGGTCGCGCTGTCCCCCGACGGGAGCACGGTCTACGCGACCGACTGGCGCGGCAGCTCCGTGGCCGCCGTCGACGTCGCCACCGGCACGGTCAGCGAGGTCCAGGTGGGCGACCACCCGACGGGGATCGTGGTCCTGCCCGACGGGACCGTCGTCGTCGCCGACGCGAATGACGCCACGCTGGCGACGATCGAGCCCGGCACGCTCGTTGCCGACCTGACGAGCCTCGCGCTCGTCGGCAGGCAGACGGACGCTCCCAACTACGTCGCCGCCGGCCCTGACGGCCGCCTGTACGTGACGCTCGGCGGCGACAATGCCGTCGCGGTGCTGCGCCGGCCGCACTCCGCGCAGCCGGTGGACGACACGACATCACCCCGCTTCGCTTCGTCTACCCGGGGGGCCGGCTGGCACGTCGCCGGGTACATCCCGACCGGCTGGTATCCGACCGCCGTGGCGCTGAGCCCCGACGGCACGCGCATCAACATCGTTACCGCGCGCGGGCTCGCCCAGAGCGCTGCCGCGACGATGCCGTACGTCAACCCCGACCCCGTGAGCTTCGGCATCGACGCGGCGTACTTCACCGTAGGCACTCTCGAGCGCCTCGACAACCCCGACAGCGGCCAGCTGGCGAGCCTGACGAAGCAGGTCACCGACAACAACCGGCGCAGCCAGGCGGTGGGCGGTAACCCGGTCTACATGGGCCCGGCCGGACCGATCAAGCACGTCATCTACATCACGCGCGAGAACAAGACGTACGACGCCGACCTCGGCGACCTTCACCCGGGCCCGGGCAACGCGCTGGTGCTGTTCGGCAAGAGCGTCACGCCCAACCTGCACGAGCTCGAGACGACGTTCTCGGAGTCGCAGAACTTCTACTACCCGGGCTGGAAGAGCGAGGTCGGGCACATGTGGGAGGACGCCGGCGCCGTCAGCGACATCGAGGACCGCGCCGCCCTTCATCCCGGGTTGAACTCCGACTGGCACGACCCGACCAACTACCCGGGCAGCGGGCTGCTGGTGGAGCAGGCGTGGCGCGCCGGGCTCACCGTCCGGACGTACAACGAGGAGCTGGCACAGCAGTCAGGCCTGCTGCCGTCGCAGTTCCAGGCCGACGAGTCCGTGTACCCGAACTACGACCTGCAGAAGCCGGACGCCGGGCGCGAAGCCGGCTGGGAGACCGAGTTCGCCCAGTTCGAGAAGCACGTCTGCACCGGTGCTCTTGCCGCCACGTATGGCTCGGCCTGCCAGCTGCCGTCCCTCGAATACGTGTACCTGGGCGGGGACCACACCACGGTCGTCGACGAGCCGGGCTACCCGACGATCCAGGCCCAGGTGGCGGACAACGACTACGCGACCGGCAAGGTGATCGACGCGGTCTCGCACAGTGCCGACTGGAACAGCACGCTGGTCATCGTCGTGGAGGACGACCCCCAGGGCACGGGCGACCACATCAGCGCTTACCACGGCTTCATCGCGCTGGCGAGCCCCTACGTCAAGCGCAACTACGTCAGCACCGTGCACTACGAGCTGCCATCGATCGTCGGGGCCATCGACAGCATCCTCGGCCTGCCGCCGCTGACCGACTACGCCGCGCGCTCGCGCCCGCTCGACGACATGTTCACGTCCCAGCCTGACGCGACACGATTCACCGTCGACGGCTCGGGGATCGCGACCTACCCGTTCACGCCGCTGCCCGGCGTGCCCCCGTCGTCAGACGCGGCGCACGGAATCTACGGCTTCAACGAGCCCGACCTGACCGACCCCGCGATCACGAATGACGCGACCTGGATGCAGGTCCGCGGGATCAGCGAGAGCGACTACTTCGCGACCGTGGGGGGCAGGCTCAAGTAGGAGCGCCGCCCCGCCGCGGTCAGGGCGTCGGGGACGGACAGACCGGGGCGGGGCTCGGCAGGATGCTGCAGACCTGGGCCAGCGGGTCACCGCTCGGTGTCGGCGTCGGCGACGACGACGGGGAGGCCGACGCGGGTGAGGGGCTCGCCGGGGCGCTCGCCACCGGGGTCGGCGACGACTCCGCCGGGGGCAGCGGGAAGGCGCCGGCCGGGTACGGGTTCGGCGGCAGCAGCAGGGGCTCCGGGACCGGCGACGGCGAGGCCAGCGCGGTCGCCGACGGCGACGGGCTGGCGGCGGCGCTCGGAGCGACGAGCAACGGAGCGCTCTCGGCGACGGGCGGCGGCACCGACCGGGCCAGGTAGATCGCGCCCCCGATGACGAGGGCGGCGGCGCCGACCCCGACGCGGTGCGCCCACGACGGGCCGCCTCGCCGCGACCCGGCGGGCGCGGTCGGAGCGGGCGCCTTCACTGTGAGCGGCGCCGCGGCGGGCGCCGTGTCGACCGCGGCCGAGGGGCGGCCGCGCGGTGTGCGCGGTGTGGAGCGCTTCACGGCCGCGCCGCCGCCGAGGTAGGCCTCGATCACCCGCGGGTTCGACATCACCTCGGCCGCCGCGCCGGCGGCGATCACCTCGCCCACCTCCAGCGCCACGATGCGGTCCGAGATCGCCGTGATCAGCGGCATGTCGTGCTCGATCACGAGAACCGTGCAGCCGAGCTGCTCGCGGATGCGCAGGATCAGCGGCCCGAGCGCCTCCGTCTCGCGCTGCGCGATCCCGGACGAGGGCTCGTCCAGCAGCAGCACGCGCGGCCCATGCGCCAGCACCATCGCCATGTCGACGACGCGCCGGCTGCCGGTGGACAGCTCGTACACGAACTTGTCGCGGAAGGCCGGCAGCCCGAGCAGCTCGATGAGGTCCTCGGCCCGGCGCGTGAGCGCCTGCTCCTCGCGACGCTGCACCGTCAGGCCGAGGGTCACCGCCCCGAGGCCGCTGAACCTGACCTGCCGCTCGAAGGCCAGCGCCAGGTTCTCCTTCACGGTAAGCGAGGGAAAGAGCCGGGCATCCTGGAAACTCCTCCCGAGGCCGAGGGTCGCGCGCGCCTCGGCGGGCAGCGCCGTCACCTCGTCGGTCCCAAGGAAGATCCGGCCGGAGTCCGGCGCGATGAAGCCGGAGACGACGTCGAACAGCGTCGTCTTGCCGGCGCCGTTAGGGCCGATGAAGCCGAGCACCTCCCCGGCGCCGGCTTGCACCGTCACGTCGTGGAGCGCCCGCACGCCACCGAACTCCACGGTGACGCCTTCGATGCGAAGCGCTGCGCCCGCGGTCATCGCTTGCCCAGCCGGCTCATCCCGGCGACCGCGCCCTCGAGGAAGACGCTGTGGAGCACGTCATCGCGCTCCAGCAGGTCCTTCGTCGGGCCATTGAACCGCACGGTGCCCTTCTCGAGGAAGACCGCGCGCTCGGCCAGCTGCAGCGCGACGTTCACCGACTGCTCGACGAGGATGATCGCCGTGCCGCGCGCGTGGATCGCGCGCACGATCTCGAGCAGCTGCTCCACCACGACGGGGGCGAGGCCCAGCGAGAGCTCGTCGATCATCAGCAGCTTCGGCTGCGCGATGAGCGCCTGGCTCAGCGACAGCATCTGCTGCTCGCCGCCCGAGAGGTTGCCCGCGCGCTGGTGCCAGCGCTCGCGCAGGACGGGGAAGAAGTCGAGCACCTGCTCCGTCGCCTGCCGGACGTACGCCCCGTCGCGGACGTAGAGCCACTGCGCGAGCTTGATGTTCTCCGCCACGGTCAGCGTCGGGAACACGCCGCGACCGCCGGGCATCATCACGATCCCGAGCGCCGCGGCCTGCGTGGGCTCGATGGCGGTGACATCGTGGCCGTCGAAGATCACGGCGCCCGCGCTGGCCTGCGTCAGCCCGCTGATCGCGCGGAGCAGCGTCGACTTGCCGGCGCCGTTGGTGCCAAGCAGCGCCACGATCTCGCCGTCGCCCACCTCGAAGTTGACGTCGAACAGGACCTGGACGCCGTCGTACTTGACGTCGAGGTCGCGCACGAGGAGAAGCTTCGCCTGCCCGGCCTCGCGCTGGCGCCGCGCCTCCGCCTGCGCCACCGCGCTCGACCGCACGCGCAGCACATCGGCGCTGACGAAGGTGCCGGCGGTGGAGATGACGTACGAGCCGACGAGGTAGATGGGGGCGATGGCGAAGGCCAGCGCGATGCGCAGGCCATACCGGTCGCCCACGCCGCCGATGATGGGCAGGAGGAAGTAGCCGGGCAGGAGCCAGAGGAAGCCGTAGGCGAAGCCCATCGCTCGGGCGCGCGGGGGGATGACGAGCGACAGGATCGCGTAGAGGGTGGGCAGCAGCAGCGAGGCCGGCACCGAGATGAAGTACTGCGCCGCGATCGCCAGCGGCAGCGTGGGAGCGAAGGCGAGGCCGACCACGCCCACCGAGATGATCGTCCCCAGCACGGCGATGAGGCGCAAGCCGAGCCCGGCGTTGCGCTTGACGAAATGCTGTGCCAGCGGCGTCCCGAGGACCAGTCCGAGCATGCTGAACAAAGACGCCGCGGACAGGATCGCGCCGCGCCCCTGGGCGTTGACGTGGAAGGTGCGGCTGTAGTGCAGCGAGATGAGCGCCTGGAAGGCGCCGGTGCTGACGCCGAAGAACGGCAGAGAGAGCCAGATGCGCCGCAGGGAGCGGATGTTCCACAGCAGGCGCCCTGCCTCACCGAAGGCCGGCGGCCGCTCCTCCATGGCGGCGACCTCTTCGGTCGCGCCCATCGCCAGCCGCTCCTGCCGGCCGCGGACCGGCTCCTTGAGACGCAGGCTGATGAGCGCCATCACCCACGCCGGGATGGCGAACAGCAGGAACGGGGCGCGCCAGCCGAAGGACTGCGCCAGGGTGCCCGCGAGAAACGGGGCGATGACGATCCCAAACGTGAGCGCGAGCTCGTACGCGGAGTACACGTTCGCCCTCACCGACACTGGGAAGAGGTCGGCGATCAGAGAGCGGTGCACCGGCTCGTTCACGGCCTTGGCCATGCCCGACCCGGTGCGCGCGCCCAGCAGCGCCCACGGGTTCCATGCGAAGCCGGTGAACAGCGAGAAACCACCCCAGATGCCGGCGCCGAGGGCGGCGAGGCGCAGGCGGTTGCGGCGGTCGGCGAGGTACGCGATCGGAACGGTGGCCATGAAGCCGAAGAGCCCCGCCGCCGACGCGATGGTCAGGATCTCGGCGTTGCTGAGGTGGAACGACTTCGCGATGTCGGGGACGAGCGTCGTGAACGCGGAGGAGTCGAGGTCGTCCGCGATGCGAAAGCCGAACAGCACCAGCAGGGGGAACAGCGCCGCGCCGCCCGCGAGCGCGCGCGGGTGCAGCAGGACGCGGAAGCCCTCGAGGGCGCTGCCGCCCTCGCCGGCGCCGGGCTCGGCCTCGGTGGTGAGGCTCGCGTCCGGGAGGGGGATTAGCACCTCCGGCTCCTCGACGACCGGCGGTGGCGCCGCAGCGCGACGGGCGCTCACGCGGGCGCCGCTTCGGGCAATCGCGCATCACCCGCCTCGCCGCCGAGCAGGCCCTGCTCCAGCCGCAGCGTCCCGTCCGCGTCCATGTTGAGGCTTGGCACGACCATGCGGCGGCGCGCCGCGACGCGGCGCAGGTACCAGTCCCGCGCGCCGTACAGCAGGCTGCCGAGCCCGCCCGGCAAATACAGAAGGACGAGCAGTACGCCGATGCCGGTGACGAGCAGGTGCGCCGGGCCGAGGATGTAGATCTGCGCGATGCGCACGTAGGCAGCGCCGAACAGCGCGCCTGCAATGGAACCGAGCCCGCCGAGCACCACCATGACGAACAGGTTCAGGCTGGTGTCGCCGCCGAAGAAGGCAGCCGGCACCGACTGGATGTCAAAGGCGAACAGCGAGCCGCCAAAGGCCGCGAGCGCGCCCGACGCGGCGAAGGCGAGGATCTTGGCGCGCGTGTGGTCGATGGACAGGGCCCGCGCGCCGCGCTCGTTGTCGCGTACCGCGATCCAGCTCCGCCCCAGCTGGGAGCCGCGGAGCCTGAACGACACGCCAACGGCAAGCACCAGCGCAACGAGACACAGGTAGTAGAACGGCCGCTCGGGGCCCAGGTCGAAGCGATGGAAGAGGACGGGCCGCTCGATCCTGCCGGCGGGCGCGAGCCAGGGCACAAAGCGCGGGTCAAGGAAGACGGTCCCAGTCGCCACCGCGAGCGCGAGCGTCGTGGCCCCGAGGAACAGCCCGCGGATGCGCAGCGCCGGGATCCCGATGATCAACGCCAGCAGCGCGCCGGTGAGGGTGCCCGCCGCCACGGCGCGGAACATGTCCCAGCCGAAGGTTGTGTAGAGCTGGGCCGTGACCGCGGCGCCCAGCCCGGCGAGCGCCATGTTGCCGAGCGACAGCTGGCCTGCCCACCCCGTGAGGATCACGAGCGAGCACGCGATGATCCCGTAGATGAGCACCCCCGAGCCCAGGGACAGCTGCGCGGCGTTGAGGAAGAAGGGCGCGACGACCAGGACGGCGAGCAGCGCCACGGCCCCGGCGGCGCCCGCGTACCGCACCTCGGGCAGGCGGCGCATCTCGGTAGGGACGGGACGCACCTCGGCGACGGTGCGCCACGTCGACGCGCCCGTGTCGAGCGCGCGCTCCTTGGTCCGGCGGCGAAGCAGCAGGGCCACCATGATGGCGACCAGCAGGGCGGGGTCGACGAAGCTGGCGTGGTTGAAGTTCCAGATCATGCCCTGCTCGACCACGCCGAGGCCAAGCGACGCCAGCAGCGTCACCGGCAGGCTCTCCATCCCGCCGATGATGGCCGGGGCCAGCGCGCGCAGGATCAGGCTGGAGCCGCTGAGCCCCGCGATGCCAGTCCCGGTCACCGGCGCGCGGAGCGTCGCCGCGACAGCCGCGAGCAGAGCGGCGATGATCCACACCGCCGTCCCGAGGCGCTTGACGGGGATGCCCAGCAGCGAGGCCCGCTCCGCGTTCTCCGCGGAGCCGCGCACCGCGATGCCGAGGCGGCTGAATCGGAAGAAGGCGACGAGCCCGATGAGGATTGCCGGCACCGCGAACATCACGAGGATCTCGTCGCCGCTGAACGACGTCGGCTCCAGCCGCCACGCGAAGTTGCTGAACGGCGTCTGGAAGACGCGCAGCCGGTTGGGAGCATGGAACACGTCGGGCAGGAACAGCTCCGCGGCGCCGAACAGCTGCTGCATCCCGATCGTCGCGACCGTCAGCACCAGCCGCGGCGAGCGGAAGAAGCGGCGCACGATGAGGAACTCGGAAGCGCCACCGAGCACTACCGCGAGGAGGAGCCCGGCGCCCACCGCGGCGAAGTAGTTCCAGTTGTAGACCTGGACCAGCTCGATCGCGAGCACCGCGCCGACCCCGCCCACGTCCGCCTGGGCGAAGTTGATGATGCGCTGGGCGCGGTACACCAGCACCATGCCGAGCGCGACGAGGCCGTTGAGCGACCCCATTACGATGCCCAGCACCACGATCCCGAGCGGCAGGCCCTGCGGCGCCGCGCGCGACGTGAGGAAGCGCACGCCCGGCAGCGCGTCGAGGTGGTGGTCGAGCGCCAGCCAGAGGAGGGTGAGGGCGACGACCCAGGCGGCCGCGGCAGGACCGTCCCGGCGCGCCGCCCGCACCAGGGGTTGCAGTCGCCCGCGGAGGCTCACGCCCGTCCCCGCCGCCGGCCCGTGGCTACGGGAACGGGTCGCCCGACGGCCAATCCGCTGCCGTGTAGCGCTTCCCCGGCGTCACGTCCACGTAGCTTCCCGGGTTGCCGTCGGCGCCGATCGCCGTCGAGCTCCAGTAGACCTCGCGCATGTCGTGGGTGTTGAAGTGGTTGTGCGGGCCGAAGTACAGCAGCCCGTACTCGCCCGTCGTCGGCGGGAAGTAGAAGTAGCCCTGCTCCATCGTCGCCGGAGTGAGGTCGGGGCCCGCCATCTGCACCATGTTGGCGAAGGCGTTGAGCGCGCGGAAGTAGCCCTCGGCGCTGTAGGCGTACTTCCCGTCGTTGTTCTCCGCGGTGTACGCCGCGTAACCATCGGTCGTCGTCTTCTTCTGCGCCTTGACCGTGAGGATGCTCGGCCCGAACGCGTGCATCCACTGGTCGGCGGTGTACACGCGGCCGATGGCGTCGACATCGACGTTCGCGATCCCGGAGATGAGCCACTCGGGGTGCCAGTTGGCCTTGTCCGCCTGCTGCGTCATGAAAGCGGGCGTGATGTCGTCCGTGAGCATGATCAGCGACGAGACGCCGGCGCTCTGGAACTGCGCGACGTCACCCTGCGTCTGCTGCGACGCGGTGGCGAGGTTCAGCGTGTAATTGACGCGTTTCGTCAGCGTGATGCCGAAGCGGCTCTGCAGGTAGCCCTGCAGCAGGTCGCCGCAGTGGGAGTAGCTCGGCAGGTCCGGCACCATGAGGCCGAACTTGCGCGGTTGGAGCTTGTAGGTCGCGTCGCCGGCGTGGACGGCGTTGCCCTTGCCGACTGTGCGGCCGATGAAGTTCGCCTCCAGGTCGGCGACGTAGTCGCAGTTCATGCCCATGTCCCACGCGAACGGCGCGTGCGAGTCGTACCACGGCACCGGGTCGTACGTCGGCCCCGCCACGGTCGGGATCCCGAGCGGCTTGAGCGCGTCCACGTACACCTCGGACTCGGCCGCGACGCCGAGCTCGGCGAACCCGTCATCGGTGTTGTAGCAATCCTGCGCGTCCGCGCGGGCGTTGTCCTGCCCTCCGTTTGAGGTCTCGTCGGAATAGGCGCCGTGGGCGGTGTGGCGGACCAGGTTGATCTTGCGCCCGTAGAAGTCGTAATGGTCGTTGAAGTACTGGACGAAGGTGTTGATCGTTGACTCGACCTGCGAGATCGGCTCGCCGGACAGGCCGACCTGGAGCGCCTGCCCGGCCTGCGTGCCGCTGTCGTTGAACTCGCGGAAGCAGAGGTTGATCGCGGTCTTGCTGACACCGTGGTACGTCGAGCCGCCGTTGTTGCCGACAAAGTGCGGGACGCAGGGCGGCGCGTACGAGATCTCCTTGACCTGCCGAACCCCCGGCGCGCACTGGACGCCGGCGATGGTCTTGCCGAAGCCCGGCTTCTGGCCCCGGGCGATGGCGGTCACGTCGTAGGGGTTCGCGACCGCGCCGGGCGGGACGACGATGCCGTTGTAGACGGTGCTCCCGCCGGGCAGGCCGCTCGGGATGATCGAGGCGAGGGGCGAAGGCAGAAGATCCCCCGGCGACGGCGACGCGGACTCGGTTGGGGAGCCGAAGGTGCTCGCCTGCCCCGGGCCGTTGCCGGCAGCCACGGTCTTCGGGGTGACCGTCGGGGCAACGGTCGTGGCGACGACAAAGCCGGCGCCGAGGAGGTAGATGACGGCGTAGCCCTTCAGGTGTTGCAGAACGATCAAGCCCCTTTGCGCCATCCAGTGCCTCCCCGCGTGTTCCGTCAGCGGCCCTCCTGACCTGTCCTCTCAGGTTCCGAAAGCGGGCCAAGTATCGCCCTGCCCACGAGCCTTTGTCAAGCCGCGAAGGAGATGGCCACATTCCTAAAACCAGTTGATATACTCCGCGCCGATGGCGACATCGGTGAGAGCGGGGGAGGCGCCCAGCGCCCAGCAGGCGTCGGTCCGGGCGGTGAATCGCTCGCTGGTGCTCGACCTGTTGCGGAAGGGCGGGCCACTGTCGCGGCCACAGCTGGCCGAGCAGGCGGGGCTGACGCTGCCCACGATCGGCGCGATCGTCACCGACCTGGTCCGCGAGGGCCTCGTCGTGGACCGCGGCGCCGGCATCGGGTCGGTCCGGGGCGGCCGGCGCCCCCGCCTCGTCGAGTTCAACTCGCTGGCCCGGCGTGTCCTGGGGGTCAACATCGGGGTCCACCGCACGTCCGTCGCCCTCGGGGACGCGCGCGGCGAGCTGGTGGCGCGCGTGGACGAGGCCACCCCCTCGCCGGCCGAGCCTGCGGCGGTGGTCGCGCGCATCGGGGCGATGGCGCGCCATCTCCTCCGCGGCGGCGGGCCCGCCGACGCCGTCGGCGTGTGCGTGCCCGGGCTGGTCGAGCTCGGCAGTGGCATGTGCCTGGCGGCGCGCAACCTGGGCTGGGACGTCGTCCCGATCGGGCACCTCCTCGCGGAGGCCCTGGGCGCGCCCACGATGGTCCTGAACTCCACCCAGGCCGCGGCGGTGGCGGAGCAGGTGCATGGGGTCTCCCAGGGGATCCAGGACCTGGTCTGGATCTACGTCGGGACCGGCATCGGCGCCGGGCTCATCAGCGGCGGACGCCTGGTCCGGGGCGCGCGCGGCCTGACGGGCGAGTTCGGCCACTGCCCCGTCGAGCGCGACGGCCCTCTCTGCTCCTGCGGCCGGCACGGCTGCCTCGAGGCGGTGGCCTCGGGCGGGGCGATGGTGCGCGCCGCGCAGGCGGCGGGCGCGACGTTCGGCGGGCGCCCAGACTTTGGCGCGCCCGAGCTCGTCGCCGCGGCGGCCGACGGGGACCAGCTGGCCACGGACCTCCTCGCCGCCGCGGGCCACGAGGTGGGTCGGGCGGCGGCCTCGCTGCTGCACCTGGTCAACCCCGCGCAGGTTGTCCTGGGCGGCTCGGTAGGCGCCGTCGAGGGCCCGTTCACGAAGGCGTTTCGCGAGGCGCTGGCCGCCAACAGCATCCCGTTCTCCCTCGCGTCAGCATCGCTCGTCTGCTCCAACCTCGGCCCCGACGCCGCGCTCCGCGGCGCCCTTCTCGTCGCGCGGCACGAGACGGACCTCGGCCTCCGCCTGGTCATCGGCGCCGGGGCATGACCGACACGCTCGTCCTCGAGGCCGACCGGCTCTTCACGCCGGCGCCCGCCGAGCCGCCACTCCTGGCGGTGCGGGATGGACGCGTCGTCGCGGCGGGTGGCGCGGCGCGAGGCACGGGTCCGGCCAGGCGGGTGCACGGGACGCTGGCCCCGGCCCTCGTCGACATCCAGGTGAACGGCGGCGCAGGCGTCAACCTCCAGGAACCGGCCCCCGACCTCGCCCGGCTGCACGGCTGGCTCAGGCGGGCGGGCGTGCTCACGTACGTCCCCACCCTCGTCAGCGCGCCGCTGCCCCGGATGGTCGAGCTGGCCCGGGGGCTCGCGGGCGAGCGCGATGGCGTCCGGGGCCTGGCGCCGCACTTCGAAGGGCCGCTGCTGTCGCCCCGCCGGCTCGGGGCGCACGACCGTGCCGCGGTCGCCGGGGCGCGGGCCGGCGAATTGCTCGAGGCCACGGCGAACCTGGCGTCGTGGGTCACGCTGGCGCCCGAGCGCGAGGGGGCGCTAGACATCGTGGCGAGCCTCGTCGCGGGCGGCGTGCGGGTCAGCGCCGGGCACTCCGACGCCACGTTCGAGCAGGCGCGAGCGGCCTTTGACGCCGGGATCTCGATGGTTACCCACCTGTTCAATGCGATGGCCCCCCTCCACCACCGCGAGCCGGGCCTCGCCGGGGCGGCCCTCGACGAGGGCGCGACGTGCTGGGCCGGCCTCATCGCCGATGGCGAGCACGTGCACCCCTCGATGGTGCGTACCGCGCTCGAGGTGCTCGGCGAGCGCGCCATCCTCGTCAGTGACGCGGCGCCCGCGGCGGGCGACACGGGCGGCGCCGCTCCGCGACTGGGTGACGGCACCCTGGCCGGCGCCGGCGTCGCGCTGGACCAGTGCCTGCGTAACGTCATCGCCTGGGGGCTGCCCCCCGAGCGGGCTCTGCACGCGGCCACGGCCGCGCCCGCCGGCGCCCTCGGGATCGCGGACCGCGGCCGCCTCGCCCCGGAGTTGCCGGCACTGGTCGCGCTCTTCGACAGCGACTGGCGCGTGCTGGACGCCGGCCCCGCCGAGGTCGTGGGCGGGCTCATCGCGGGGGTGGCGTCATGATCGACGCGCCGGCGCCGGCGGGCGTCGTCGACATCGGTGGCTCAGGGGGCGCGGTGTGGCACCTGACCGAGACCGGCCCGGTGTCGGTCCACGCGGTCGAGGGCCGTATCGACGCGAGCCTGCTCCGGTCCCTGGCCGGCGAAGCCGCCCGCAACGGCCGCGGCGTCCTGCTCGCCACCCCCGGGCAGCTGGTGGCTCCCGGTCGCGTGACGGCCTCGAACCTCGGCTGGCAGGACCTCGACCTCAGCGCGGCGGCGGGCGCGGGGGACCGCGACGTGCGCTGGGTCAACGACGCCGCCGCGATCGCCGCCGGGGAGCGGGCCCTCCACGGCCTCGAAGGCCGCGTGCTCGTCCTCGTGTTCGGCACGGGCCTCGGTGTCGCGCTCGCGACCGAGGAGGGGGCGGGCACGCTGATGTGGTCGGCCGAGGTCGAGTGCGCCCACATGCCGACAGGTGGGACCGAGCCGTGCGCCTGCGGTCGGGTCGGGTGCCTCGAGGTTGTCGTCCGGCGCTGGCTCGCCACCGGCGATGGCGCGGACGTGGCGCGGGCGGGCTTCGACTCGCTCGTGGCCCACGCGCGGCCCGACGCGATCGTCCTGTGCGGCGGGGTCATGCGTGACGGGGCGGCGGCAGCCGCCGTCACCGGGATGCTCGACCACCGCGCCGGCGTGCCCGTTCTCGGGTCCGCGGCGGCGCCGGGCCACAAGTCCGCCGCGCCCCACGGGGCGGAGCTGCTCTGGCCCACCGCCGCCCGCGTGCGTTGATCGCGCCCGCCGTCACCGCCATGTGGCGGGAGATGCAGGAACAGCCTGAGGTGCTCCGGCGCGCCATCGAGCACAACCACGCCACCCTCGAGCGAACCCGCCGGCTGACGCCCTCGCGGGTACAGCTCGTGGGCCACGGCAGCTCGCGCCACGCGGCGCGCTTCGGCGCGATGCTGCTGGAGGCGGTCCTTGGGTGGCAGGCGAGTGTCGCGCCTGCGCCCGACCAGGATGGCGGGCCCGCCCGATTTGCCGCCGGCGAGCTCGTCATCGCGCTCTCACAGTCGGGCGAGACGCCGTCGGTCGTGGCCGCCGCCCGGCGCGCGGTGCGCGCCGGCGCAAGGCTGGTCACGGTAACCAACAATGCGACCTCCGCGCTGGCCGGGTGCGGCGGCGAAGTCCTCGGTTGCGCGGCCGGCGCCGAGACCGCGATCCCCGCGACCAAGAGCTTCCTCGCCGAGGCCGGCCTGCTCCTGGCGCTCGCGCGCGGGGACCGGCCGGTGCTGCAGGCCGCCGCGGCGGCCGAGCGGCTCCTTGGTGACCCGCCGGGGCTGGTGGTCCGCCCGCGGCTCGTGGCGGGCGCCGGTCTCGTGGCCCCCATTGCCGCGGAGGTGGCGCTGAAGTTCGCCGAGGCCGCCGGTCACCTGGCCGCCGCCTGTGACGCGGCCGAGGCGCTGCACGGCCCGGTTACGGCGAGCGACGGCGCCCTGCTCATCCTCGCGTCGCGCCGCGACGGCAACGTGGAAGCGCTCGCGCGGGTGCCGGGCGCGGTCGCGCTGGTCGCGTCCGAGGCCCTCCCCGGCACCGGCGACCCGGCCGCCGACGCGCTGGTCCTGGCCGTCGCGGGCCAGGTCCTGGCGCACAACCTGGCGCTCGCCGACGGCCGCGACCCCGACCACCCGCCAGGGCTGTCCAAGGTCACTCACTCCTTCTGACATGGCGCCGCGCGAACGCTGGCTCGGCGCCGTCGAGGGGTACTACGGGCCGCCGCTTGGTCGCGAAGCGCGCCTCGACCTCGTGCGCTGGCTCGGGGCGAATGGGTTCAACGCCTACGCCCACGCGCCGAAGAACGACCCGTACCACCGGGATCGGTGGCGCGATCCGTACCCGCCCGATGACGCGGCGCACCTGGCCGAAGTCGTGGCTGCGGGGCGGACTTCCGGCGTCGACGTCGTGCTGGTGGTCTCCCCCGGGCTCGACTGGCGGACCGGCGACGATGAGGCGCTGGCGCGCAAGCTCCAGGCCTTCGCCGGCCTCGGGGCCACGGCCCTCGGCGTCGCGTGGGACGACGTCCCCGCCGGCGGCGCCGACCTCGGCGCGGCGCACGGCGCGGCGGTGCGCGCCGCGGTCGAAGCCGTGCCCGCCGCGCGCTGGGTGACGTGCCCGACCGACTACTCGGCGACCTATGCCACCCCGTACCTGCGCGCGTTCTGCGAGGCGCTGCCGGCCGACGTTGACGTGATGTGGACGGGGCCCGGCATCGTCAGCCCGCACGTTCCGGAGCACGCCGCGGCGAACCTGGCCGCGGAGCTCGGGCGCCCGCTGCTGTTCGCGGAGAACTTCCCGGTCAACGACGGCCCCATGGGCGGGATGCTGCACCTTGGGCCCTACCCCGCGCGCCCGGCGTCACTCGTCGAGGAGACGCGCGGGGTGCTGTTGAACTTCATGTCGCGTCCGCTCGCCAGCCGCGTCGGCCTGCTCGCGGGCGCGGCCTTCTGGACCGACCCTGAGGGCGACCGCGAGGCGGCCTGGGAGGCGGCGGTGGCCCGGTTCCCCGGGCTGGCCCCGCTGGCGCGCGCGGCGCGGGCGTGGGTGGACGAACCGGGTCCAGACTCCGACCTGCTGGGCTGCGGGCTGGCCGCGCTCGAGGGAGACGGCCGCCTCCAGGAGTACCTCGAGGGTGGCTGCCGCGCCGGGCTGGCGAGCGACCTGGCCGACGAGGTCGCCCCCTGGCTCGAGCAGTGGGACACGGAAGCGGCGGCGATGCTTGCCGCCATCGACCTCTGGCGCGCGCCCGATCACGAGAAACCCGAGAAGGCGCAGCTCGTAGCCCTGCTGTGGGGCCGCGCCAGGTTGAGCCCCTACCAGCTGTTCGGCACGCGCTGGGCGTACTACCCGGTCACGGATCGCGCCGGCGACGGGCTCGTCCCGTCCGCCAACGCGCTCGTCGCGGGCGAGAACCTCACGGACATCCTGTGCCGGGCAGCCCTCACTGGGGAGCGGCCGGCGCGGTGATGGAGGCGCCTCCCGCCGCCGCCATCGAGGCGCGTCTCGTGCCGACGGCCGCCGGCGTCATCGAGGTGGCCGACGTCGGCAGTGGGCCCGCCATCCTCTGGGTGCACGGGCTCCCTGGCAGCTGGCGCCAGCTGCGCGCGCTTGCTTCGGAGCTCGCCACCTCGCACCGCGGGCTGCTGGTCTCGCGGCCGGGCTATGGGCGCACCCCGCTTTCAACGGGTCGCGGCTACGGTGAGCAGGCGCGCGCCTACGTCGCCCTGCTCGACGCGCTGGGCATTCCCGACGCGGTCGTGGTCGGAGTTTCAGGCGGCGGCCCGTCGTCGGTGGCGATGGCGCGCCTCTACCCCGAGCGCGTGCGCGCGCTGGTGCTGTGCTGCGCGCTGGAACCCGCATCGATGCGCGTGCCCCTGCCCCTGCGCGTGGCGGCGAACATCCCGGGGCTCGGCGAGGCCGTGGAAGTGCTGGGGCGGCGCCGCCGGCTGGCCGGGCTGGAACCCGAGGCCGTCCGCCGTGAGATGCGCCGGTCGTTGACCGCGGACGAGCTCGCGCGCGCCGCCGCGGACCCGCAGATGGAACCCCGCCTGCGCGATTACCGTCGCGCCCACGCCGAGGCGCCGCCGGCGGTGAGCGGCGTGCGCAACGACGTCCGGCAGATGATGCAGGCGAGGCGCCAGGGCGTGGACACCTCGCCAGTCGGCCCGCCGATGCTCGTGCTCCACGGCGACGCCGATGCGGTCGTCCCCCTGGCGCACGGCCACCACTACGCCGCGCTGCAGCCGGCTGCAGAGATCACCGTGTACGACGGGGCCGGTCACATCTTCCTGCTGACGCGCTGGGACGAGGCGGTCGACCGGCTCCGCGCCTTCCTCTCGAAGGTGTGACGCCGCAGCCCATAGTCGTGGTCGGCAGCGTCAATGCCGACCTGCACCTCACCGTCCCTCACCTACCGGCCGCGGGTGAGACGGTCCTGGCCTCCGGGCGAACCCTGTCCGGTGGCGGCAAGGGCGCCAACCAGGCGCTCCAGGTCGCCAGGCTCGGCCACCCGGTGGAGTTCGTGGCGCGGGTCGGCGACGACCCCGAAGGCACCGCGATGCTCGACGCCCTCCGTGCCGAAGGGATTTCGACGACGCACGTGCGACCTGTCCCTGGGGCGGCCACCGGCCACGCCGTCGTCACCTCGGCCGACGGTGGCGAGAACAGCATCGTGGTTGTGCCAGGGGCGAACCATCGCTGGCACCGGCTCGACCTTTCTGACATTGACGCGGCCCTCGGTGGCGCGGCGCTGCTGCTGCTCCAGCTGGAGATCCCGCTGTCGGTGGTGCGGCATGCCCTCGCATCCGCGCGCCGAGCCGGTGTCCCGGTGCTGCTCAACGTCGCCCCCGCGACAACGTTGCCCGACTCGTTGTGGCGCGGCGTGGACTACCTCGTGGCCAACCGGGTCGAAGCGGCCCACCTTAGCGGCGTTCGCGTCGCCGGGCGCGCGTCAGCGGGCAGGGCGGCGAAGATGTTGGCCCTCGACGGCCCATCGTCGGTGATCATCACACTCGGCGCTGACGGCGGCGTCGTGGCGGGGCGCGACGGCTCATCTGCCACGTTCGCCTCGTGGCCTGCGGCCACTGTCGACTCAACCGCCGCGGGGGACGCGTTTTGCGGTGCGCTCGCGGTGGCGTTCGTGGAAGGGATGCAGGTCGGCGACGCCGTCGCGTTCGCGGCGCGGGCGGGCGCGCTGGCGACAACGCGCCGCGGCGCCCAGGCGGCCCTGCCGACCCGCCGCAGGATTGCGGCGCTCGCGGCCGCGCCTACTCGCTAGCTTTGCGGTCCCCGAGTTCTCGCGACACCACGGGGTGCGCGACGGGGGGTAGCCGTTGCGGAGGTGCCAGCGAGGGCCGTCCGCGCCGGGGACCAAGCGCTGCCGGTGCGCCCATGCTTCGGCAGGTCGGGGGCTCGGAAGCGCTTCAGCGCAGGGGGTGCCTGGCCGCCTCGCTCTGCGCCTCAGCCGGTCCGCTCCCTGTGTTTCTCCGGCGCCTGGTGGCGTTGGCACCGGGACATGCCGCCGCGAGGCGTCGGAGAAACCGGTACCGCGGGCCGGCTTCGGACGGGTCCTCGCGGAGTTAGCCGGAGCTGCGCTTCAGCGTTTCCGGGTTGACCGCGCGGTGGGAATGCACCGGCAGCGCCTGGTCCCCGTCCCGGCCATCCCTCGCCGCTGCGAACGCGACCTCGGGGGTCGCGTAAGGGGGCGTCGACTCAAGGCTCGTATGACCTTGTGGGCAGGGGTGCCTGCGTCTTCCGCCCGGCACCTCCTCTCATCCCAGGAACCTCGTTGATGCGAGGAGGGCGTTGCCAACCTCGCCCGGGGGCAGGACCCGTCGCCCGTAGCGCCCTCTGTCGCATCAACCCGGGGACAGGACACGCTAGTCCGGCTCGAAAGCTCGAGCACTCAGCGCGAGGGACTCCCCCCGTCAGGTCGGCGGCGTCGTTGCCCTCGGGGGTCGCTCCAACCTGAGCGCTTTGAACTGGCACTGCGAGAACCACGGCGTGGGCGACCGGCTGAGCTTGACGAGCATCCGGTGCGCCTGGCAGGTGCCATAGCCCATTCCGCCCGGCGCCGCAGCGAAGTTCGCGCAGCCGCGGCAGTCCTGGGGTTGGATGCGCCGCGCCGCGACGACCTCGTCCAGCGTGAGGTGCCCGTCCGAAGGGGCGATCACTCGGCAGTCCCGAGCCTGGCGCGCAACACCCCGAAGTCAGCCACCCGCGCCAGCACATCCGCGGGGATGAGGCCCTCGGCGTCGTTGACGCCGACCTCCCAGAAGCCAGGGAGAAAGCGGTCCACGAGACGGATCTCGGAGAGCCATTTCGGACCCTTGAACTGCCACAGGGTGGGCGGCACGACAAAACGCATCGGGGCACCGTGCTCGGGTGTGAGCTGGGCGCCATCGAGGGAGAACGCCACGATGCCGGCTCGCGCATCCTCGATCGTCACGCAGGTTTGGTAGTGATCACCCGCGGCGAAGAGCTGGACGTGTGTCGCCCGCGATGACCAGCCGGTGACCTTCAACAGGTCGTCGAGGATCACGCCCTCCCAGGTGCAGCCACTCTTGGTCCAGCCCCAGGTGCAATGGGCATCCAGCTGGCGAGTCACCCGCGGCAGCGCCTGCAGGGCCGTCCAGCTGAGCTCCTGCGGATGGTCGACAAGCCCGCTCAGCTCAGGCTGCCATCGTGGCGCGGGATCTCCGGCTCGAGGTGCAGGATCGGCACCTCATCGACAAGCCGCTGGACGCGCGCCGGCAACGTCTCCGTAGCGGGCATTTCTACGCAGCCACCGCCACTCGCCGTGCCTCGACGGCTGCCTCGTGGCCGGTGCGGATGTAGAACGCGTAGGTCATCGCGACGCAGAGCAGGTAGAACCCAACGAAGGAGAGCATCGCGAAGGCCACTCCGCGCGTCGCGCTGATCGATTGGGCGAATCCGATCGGGATGAAGAACCCGCCAAGGGCGCCAACCGCGGAGATGAGAGAGATTGCGGCGGCGGCTTCCTTTCGACCGACGCGGTCCGCCTCCTGCATCGCAGCGGTCCCCTTGTCCGCCGCCGCCTTCACCCGGTCACCCAGGAAGAGGGCCGGGATCATGCGGTACGTGGACCCGTTGCCGATGCCGGAGGTGATGAAGAGGACGAGGAACATCGCAAGGAACAGGCCGAAGCTGGCCGGGTTCGTCCTCGGGTTGTGCCCGTTGAGGACCAGGACCACCCCGACCGCCGCACCCGCCATGGCGACGAAGTTCCAGACGGTGACCACGGTGCCGCCGATCCGGTCCGAGAGCCAGCCTCCGAAGGGACGGGCGATGGATCCCAGCAGCGGTCCGAGGAACGCGAACTGCAGGAAGTTCACCAGCGGGAACTGACTGCTGATCAGCGTCGGAAAGGCGGCCGAGTATCCGATGAAGGAACCGAAGGTCCCGACGTATAGAACACTCATCACCCATGTGTGGCCACGCTGGAGCGCGGTGGCCTGTTCCCTGAGGCTCGACCGGGCAACGCTCAGGTTGTCCATGAAGAGGAACGCGCAGGTCGCCGCCGCGATGATGAGCGGGATCCAGATGAGGGCGGCGTTCTCGAGGTGCAGGTGAAAGCCCTGCGCGAGCAGCTCCTTGCCCACGCTGCTGTGGTGCTTGACGGAGGCGGCAGCGGCCTTCTTCAGCGCCGAAGCAAGGATCAATCCAAGCATCCCGGCGCCAATCGCCGCGGGCACCACGAACTGCACGACCGCGACGCCGATGTTGCCGCCCGCCGCGTTCATCCCGAGGGCCCACCCTTTCCTGTCGTCCGGGTAGAAGTAGCTGATGTTCGACATGCTCGAAGCGAAGTTGCCACCACCGAGCCCCGCCGTCGCGGCGGCGCCCGCCATGAGCCAGAACGGAGTGTGCGGGTGCTGGACGAGGACCGCCAGCAGGCCCGTCGGAACCAGCAGGAGGAGGGCGCTCACGATCGTCCAGTTGCGCCCACCAAAGATCGGAACCGCGGCGCCATAGGGGATGCGCAACAACGAACCGACCAGCACGGGCAGCCCCACCAACCAGAAGACCTGGCCAATTGAGAAGTGGAAGCCGACCAGGTTCAGCCGGGCGGCCACGATGCTCCACAGGCCCCAGACGCTGAACCCGAGGAACTCGGCGAGGATCGAGAACCCCAGGTTTCTGCGCGCGATCGACCTGCCCTGCGATTCCCAGAAGTCGGCGTTGTTCGGTTCCCAGTTGGAGATCCATCTTCTTGTGGCCATTGGTGGTCACCTCCGTTTGGGCAAGAAGCTAGCCACGACGACCGGCGCGGTGGTGCGCGCAATGAGCAGAGATCTCCAGGCGGCGATTGTGTCGATGCGACGAGGGCGACGCGCGGCTGCGCTTCCACTAGTGCGGGGATGACATAGAAGACCGTGCGCGCCTTGTGGCCAACGTCGCAACGAAGATCGAGGCCGTTTTGAAAAGCTCATCAGGATGGCTGTCGACTTCGAGGCGATTAAGCGCGCGGGCATCAACGTCGACCTCGACGCTGTTGTGCGCCTGGGCTTCGACGCGATCGACCCCGCGATGTTGTACCGGCTCAAGACGTACGGCATCTGCACCCAGAAGGCCGAGTCGCGGGCGTTCATGCTCAGGGTTCGCATCCCGTATGGGGAGCTGACCGCGATCCAGCTGCGAACCCTGGCGGACCTGGCCGAACGCGAGGGCAACGGGGTCCTGCACCTGACGACGCGTCAGGACGTGGAGCTCCACAACGTCACGCTCGAGCGCGTCCCGCGGACGCTGGCCGCGCTCGCGGAGGCGGGTCTGACCACCCGCTCGGCGTGCGGCCACACCATCCGCAACGTGATGGCGTGCGAGGACTCCGGGCTGTGCGCGGACGAGGTGTTCGATGTCACACCATGGGCGCGCGCGGTCTCGGACCACCTCGTCGGCCGCTCGAGGTGGCTGAATGACAACCTCCCCCGAAGGCTCAATATCTACTTCGCGGCGTGCCCGGAATGCGAGCACCACGCGCTGGTGAACGACATCGGCTTCGTGGCCCGGCCCGCGCCCGAGCCCTCGTTCGAGGTGTATCTCGGCGGCAGCCTCGGCACGAGCCCCTTCATCGCTCAGAGGGCGTCGGAGCTGTTGCCGGCACGGCACGTCGTGGCGGCTTGCGAAGCCGTGGCCGCGGTCTACATCGCCCACGGCGAGCGCAAGGTGCCGACCCGGGGCCGGTTGAAGTTCCTGATCGAGGCGTGGGGTTGGAAGAAGTTCGAGAGCGCCTTCCGCGCCGAGCTGTCCAACCAGCTCGAGGCGGGGGTCGGCGAGGTTTCGCCGCCTCAACCGATGCAGACAGAGAAGCCGCCGGCCGGCATGGCCGGCGTGCAGGCGTGCCTGGAACTGGCCGGCACGGGCGGCCTCCTGCGCCAGAAGCAGGCCGGCTATCTCCGCGTCGCAGTGCAGGTCCCGCTCGGTGACATGAGCGTGGCCCAGGCCGGGCTGGTCGCGGCGGCAATGGAACGGGACGGGGACGGGACGTGCCGCGTTACGCGCCAGCAGAACCTCGAGATCCCGTTCATCCCCGGCGAGCGTGCTCCTGAACTCATGGTCGAGCTCAATCACGGTGGCCTCATGCCCTTCGAGTCGGGCTCCGCGCCCGACGTCATGGCCTGCGTTGGCACGACGTTCTGCAAGCTCGCGCTGACGGACGCCCCGAATGCGGCACGAGAGGCCTCGGCGGCCGTCGCCCAGGCCGGGGAGCTTGCCGCGGGGGTGCGCATCCATATCTCGGGGTGCCCCAACAACTGCGCCCAGCACTCGCTGGCTGATATCGGCCTGCAGGGCGGCCGGGTGAAAGGCGAAGAGGCTTACCAGCTCTACCTCGGTGGCAGTCGCGGCGGCGACACGATTCGCCTCGCCAGCCTCATCCCGGGCAAGCTGACGGCCGCCGAGGTGGGGCCCACGGTGACGGCGACGCTCGACTCCTACAGGGTTCATCGCCGCGGCACCGAATCGTTCGGCGACTTCTATGCCCGTGTCGGGGCCGAGGTCCTCAGCATCTACATCCGGCGCCGGCTCGAGAGCCCATGAGCCGGCCCGTCGTCCACCTCGTTGGAGCGGGACCGGGAGATCCTGGGCTGCTCACGGTGAGGGCGGCGCAACTGCTCGGCTCGGCCGACGTCGTGTTTCACGACGAGCTCGTGTCGAGCGAGATCCTGGATACCATCCGCCGTGGCGCAGAGGTCGTCTCGGTTGGGCATCGTGCCGGTTGGCCGAAACACCCCGTCGAGATGGTGGCGAAATGGATGGCACAGCGGGCCAGGTCGGGCCAGGTTGTCGTCCGCCTCAAGGGCGGCGACCCATACGTGTTCGGCCGGGGCGGTGAAGAAGCCCTGGCGCTCCGGGCTGAAGGAGTTGACTTCGAAACCGTGCCCGGCGTCAGCTCGGCGATCGCGGGGCCCGCGGGGGCTGGGATCCCGGTCACGCACCGGGGGCTGGCGACCTCGGTCTGCATCGTCACGGCCCACGATGTGGGACGGCCCGGACAACACGTTCGGTGGCAGGCGCTCGCAGACCTTGGCGGCACGCTGGTCGTCCTGATGGGTGCCGCGCGGCTGCAGGACGTCGCCGGCAAACTCCAGGCGGCGGGCATGCCGCCCTCCACGCCGGCCGCCGTCATCATCCGAGCCACGACCCCGGCCCAGCGCACGGTGGTCGGGTCGCTGCAATCGGTCGCAGGCGCCGGCCTCACCCAGGCCGAGAGCCCGGCATTGCTCGTCCTGGGTCACGTGGTCGCGCTGGCGGCCGAGCTGGGCGAGAGCCCCGAGCGCTCGTTAGAGCCGCTCGCCCAGGTTCTCCGTGGCGCATGAACCGATCAATTCAACGCCGAAGTTCGCCGGTTCCTCCGATCAGTCTCGGCTACGCTGCCGGCGTGATGTTCTGGTTGAACCGAAAGACGTCGTCGGGGTCGAACTCTCGCTTGAGTTGCCGGAGACGCTCGAACTTGGCGGCGCCGTACACGGCACGGATGCGGTCCTCGGGGACCGACTCGGCCATGTAGTTCACGTACTCAGCGCCGACTGCGTCTGCAGTGAGCCCGGCGGTGTAGTCGCGAGCCCATTTGATGTGGTCATCGTCGGCGTCGGGATTGGTCCAGATGCCCAGTGCGCTGGCGTTGACGTGCGCGTCCCGCTGGTTGAAGGCCATCGCGTCGGCCGGTACTCGAAGCGGCGCACCATTGATGAATTCGATCAGGATCGCGCTGAACCCACTGCTCGGGCGGCCCTGAGCGTGCGCTACGGAATGAGCCAGTTGGTCGTCGGAAAGGCCCGGCAGGAACCGGCCCTTCCAGTAGTGGCGCAGCCCAAACGGAAGGACGTCGTTGGTGGCCTGCATCTCCGCGTAACTCAGCCCGCGCAGCGAGTCCACGACCACCGGGGCCGCCGAGCGGAGGGGGCGCAGCAGCCGTTCGCCGGCGGCCTCATCCCCCTGGAAGCACGCCAGGACGGCGACGTCCCCCGTCGATCCGCCGGCCACAAACTGCAGGGTCAGCTCGTCGGGCGCCTCAAGAGCCAGGTCGCGAGTGGTACGTAGCACCTCGGCGGCGGCTGACAGTGGGTAATGAATGCGGCCGCCGTAGAGATCGGGCACCGGCTGGACGCGGTACTCGAACCGGGTGACGATGCCGAAGTTGGCACCTGCGCCGCGGACGGCCCAGAACAGGTCCGGGTTCTCGTCCGCCGAAGCGTGCACGACGCCACCATCCGCTTTGACGAGCTGCACCCCGACCAGCGTGTCGACGGTGAGCCCCTGGGTGCCCATCAGGAAGCCGATCCCGCCGCCCAGCGTCAGGCCCGCGATCCCCGTGTCCGCAAATGTGCCGCCAGTGCTGGCGAGTCCGTGGGCCAGGGTCGCAGTGTCATAGTCAAGCCAGGTCGCGCCTCCGGCCGCGGCCGCGGTCCGCGCACGGGCGTCGACATCGATAGTCCGCATCCCGCCAAGGTCGATCGTCAGCGCGCCTTCGCCGATGCAATGCCCAGCGACACTGTGCCCACCGCCTCGGATGGAGATCGGGAGGTCCAGGTCGCGCGCGCGGCGGACTGCGGCGACAACGTCCTCCACGCCCTGGCATACGTGGATCTCGGCAGGACGGCGGTCCACCATGGCGTTGAACGTCGTGCGCCGCGCGTCGTACTCGGGGTCTGCCGCCGTGATGATCATGGGCGCCGTGGGTCGCGTTTGATCAAAACGGCCGCTCCAACGGTCAGATCCTTGAGCAGTCCGACCGTTGGCATCGTGCGCAGCCTATCGCATGCGCCGACGCGTACGTATCACGCTGGTCGGTCCTCAGCCGGACGAGAGGGCGTGCGGATGCGCGTGGGGCAGGATCCGTCGGGTCAGGGGGCCGATCGTCAGGCCCTGGATGAGGATGGAAGCGAGAACCACGCCGTACACCAGCGTCCGCACCCTCGCGAGGGTCGGGTTCGACGCGTCGAGGCTCAGCACCAACGCGAGGGCGACGACCCCCCTCATCCCGCCCCACACAAGGATGTGCTGCCATCGCAACCCGACCGTGCGCCCGAACGGCCGGAGGAGGTTCACGAGCACGTAGACCGTGACGGCCCGCGCGGCCAGGGCGATCGCGGCCGCCGCCAGGGCGAAGGGGGCCTCCCGGAACAGGACGCCCCACGGTGTCGACGCGCCGATCAACAGGAACGCCGCGGAGTTGAGGACGAACGCGACGTAGTCCCAAAGGATCGCGACCGACGCTTGCGTGCGCTCCGACATCCGCCGCGGGCGGCCGTAGCTACCGAGGACCAGCGCCGCCCCGACGACCGTCAGGATGCCCGACACGTGCACGAACTCCCCCACCAGGTAGCCCCCGTAGGCCGCCAGTGCCGTCAGGCTCATCTCGACCTGCGGGTTGTTGACGTAGCCGGTGATCCGCGACAGCAGCAACCCGATGCCAAGGCCGAGGGCGAGCCCACCACCGGCGAGGCGCACGAAGTCGAGCCCCGCCTTCGGGAGGCTGAAGACCGCGCCGCCAAGCGCGAGCGCGATCGAGAACACGACGACGCCGGTACCGTCGTTGAGGAGGCTCTCGGCCTCGACCAGGTTCGCCAGCCGGCTCGGCACCCCGAGCCGCCGGAACGTCGCGACCACGGCAACGGGGTCGGTCGGCGCGACCGCGGCGCCGAGAAGCGCCGCGGCCGAGATCGGCAGGGCCAGGGCGACGTACCCCATCGCTCCGACCAGCGCGGTCGTCAGCAGGACACCGACCGTGGCCAGCACCACGACCGCCACGAGGTTGTCGCGCAGGTGGCCCCACTGGAGGGCGAAGGCCGCCTCGAAAAGGAGGCCCGGGAGAAAGACGAAGAGGATCAGCGTATGGTCGAGCGCCGGCACCCTCCCGCTCAGCAGCGGGGAGAACGCGGCCCCGACCGCCGCGAGGGCGACCACATACGGGATCCGCAGCCTCTCCGTGATCGTCGCCACCACCGCCGCGACGAGGAGTAGGAGGGCGAACGAAACCACCTGGGTCTCGATCACTGGCGCGGCTCCTGGGTTGCGGGGCGACGAAGCCCGGGCATGGCAAGGCCTCCTTGCCGACCAGACTTCCCGGCACGCCTCAGCGAGAGGCTACACGTCTAAGGGCAGTGAGTCCCTGCCGAACCCATCCGCCAGCCCGACAAGAATCCTGCCCACTCGAGCGTCAGGTGACCCTGGCAGATAACGCCGTCCTCACGGACGAAACGCACGGGGACCGTGGCCTCGGCGCCGTTCACTGCCGGCCGTCCAAGCGTGTAGGCCTGCCCGTGGTTGATGAAGTTGAGCTCCCCCGTGTTCCCCATGCTCTCGAGCACAAGCGGTGGGCGGCCAAAGTAGTCGAAGGCCAGCGAATATGCGATCAAGCCCGCAGCCAGGGCGCCGAGCAGGGCCAGGCCCCGCATCCGCTGCCGCTTACTGATCCGCCCCCCGTCCGGTGCGGCCCCGCGAGCCGCCACGCAGGTTTGACCCGCCATGTCGCCCAGCCTTTGGTGGCGACGGCTGAAGAGGACGAGGAGGCCGCCGGCCAGGTACAGGGTCGGTAGCGCGTCGATCACACGCAGGAGATTGCGGACGACCACCGCTGAGATTGGCGCGGCCGAGCCGTCGACCGCGACGACGCGCAGGCCGCACAGAAGCTTCCCCGGCGTGGCGCGAAATAGCAACTCGAACATGGCGAAGTAGCCAAGGCTGACCGCCAGCTGCCAGGGCCAGTCAAGCACCGTGGTGGTGGTGATGAACGAGGTGCCGCCGAGCCCGGTCGCCGGTATGCCGGACGTCACCCGCGACACGCCAAACACACTGCCGAGGGGGAACATGATCGCCGCGATGAGGACGAGGTCCACCGTCAGCGCGATGGCGCGGGGGACGCGGACACTCGATCGCGTCGCTGATTCCTCGCGCACCAATGGCGCGGCCACCGCACCCCCCATGCCGGACATCTTTGCACAGCTTCCGGCCATTCCATCGCGGCACCCGGCCCCTCCACGTATGATGCGTGGCGCCGTGAGAGATCGTCGTGAGTTGTTCTGGACGCTTTTCGCCGCCGTGCTCGCCGCACTCGTCGCCGCGGTCGCGTTTGGGTTCGGGCTGGTCCTGACCGTCTTCGGACCGGACGCCTGGCGAGCGGCCGGGCCCGTCCTGGTCATCGCCGTCCTGTTCGTCATGGCAGCGAGCGTGACGCGCGCCCTCTAGAAGATCTCTCCGCCGATTTCGGTCCCTCGCCAGGCGGCGTCGACGGCGACACGATTAGTGTCATTCGCGCAATCGAGATGACGCGTTGAAGAAGGGCTCGGCCGGTCGCGGGGAGACTTTGCCCGGGTGGGCTGGCAGCCTCGTGCGGGGGCGGTGGCTGCTCCTCGCGGCCGCCGTGGTGTTCGTCATCCTGTGGGGTGACGTCCTGGTCGGGCGCCGGACCCTCATCGCCGGCGACCTCCTGTACGGGTTCTTCCCGTGGGTCAAGGCGCAGGGCGCGCACGCGTCTCATAACCCGCTCCTGGGGGACCCGGTCACCTTCACCCTGCCGATGCTGACGTTCGCGCGTGCGGCGGTGTTTGGCGGCCACCTGCCGCTTTGGAACCCGCACACGATGGCGGGCGCGCCGCAGTTCGCCAACGACCAGTCCGCGTTCTGGTGGCCCTTCAACCTCGTGACCCTCGTCTTCGCGCCGGCCCGGGGGTTGAGCCTGGCGATGCTGGCCAAGCTGGTGACGGCGGCGGCAGCGATGTACGTGCTGGTGCGCCGCCTCGGCGCCGGCGGGTACGGGGCCGCGGCCGCCGCCATCGCGTACGCCACCTCGTCCTACGTCGTCGTGTGGCTCGGGTTCACCACCGGCAGCGTGGCGGCGGTGGCGCCGCTCGTCTACGCGGCGGCGGACTGGCTCATCGCCTCCGGGGCGCGGCGGGCCTTCGCAGCGACGGCGGCGGCGGTGGCGCTCGGCGTGCTCGCGGGGCACGCGGAGACGCTCTTCCAGGTGATGGTCGGCGTCGGCATCTTCTCGCTGGTCCGGGCGCTGCCGCTGGGCCGGCCGGCGGGCGTCCGGCTCGTGCAGCTCGCCGGTGCGTGCGGACTCGGTGCGGTCACCGCGGGGGTGCAGGACATCCCGTTCATCGTCCAGGCGGCCCACGTCGGCGTCGCGTCATCGCGGAGCGCGAGCCATATCGGGCTCGTCCACCTCCCGCTCGAGAAGCTGCGCACCTGGTTCGCGCCGAGCCTCCGGGGCAACCCGTCGATCGACGGCTTCCTCGAGGTTCCCTGGAACTTCAACGAAGCGACGGGGTTCATAGGGGTGGGAGCACTCTGCCTCGCGGGGGTGGGCGCCTGGAGGGGGTTGCGGCGTCGCGACAACCGCACGGTTGCCCTCGTGGTCACTGCGGCCGCCGCCCTCGCGATCGTCTACGGCGCGCTCACCCCCGTGGTCGGCCGCCTCCCCGTGCTGTCGTCGACGCTGAACACACGGTTCCTGCTGACCGCCTGCCTCTGCCTGGTGGCGCTGGGCGGCCTCGGCATGGATCGCCTCGTGCGGGACACGCCAGGCGGGCCCCGCGGGCTGGGGTGGCTGGTCGCGCCGGGCGTGGTCGCCGTTGGCGTGACCGTGGCGCTTGGCGCGGTCCTGTTCGTTCGCCGGTCGCGCGTCGACGCCCTACTCGGCAACGTGCACGGAGTCATCGTGTTCTGGGCCCTGCTCGCCGCGGCGTCGGCGGTGGCGGCGGTCTGCCTGGTCGCGGCGACGAGCGCCGCGCCGACCCACGGGTTGGCCCTGCTCGGGCTCGGCGCCCTGCTGCTCGTCGAGGGGGCCGTCTTCGCGGCCCCGTACAACCCGCACGAGCCGGCGGCCGAGGTGCTGCCTCAGAGCAAGGTGGTCAGCTGGCTGCAGCGGCGCGCCCCGGCACGCGTTTCGGCGTACAGCGACATCCTCCTGCCCAACACGGCCGGCGTGTACGGCTTTGACGACGTGCGCGGGCGAGAGGTCCTCATCGACCCGCGCTACCGCGCCTACTGGACGGCCGCAGACCCGCACTATGACGACAGCTACTACTACACCTTCGTGACGAAGCCCGACCCGCGCTACCTGGCCGCCGCCGGAGTGGACTACTTCCTGACGACCACGGACTTCACGCTGCCCCGCACGACGCTGCAGTACTCCGCGGAGGGCGTCAACGTGGCGCGTGTCGACGGGGCGCGGCCGTTTGCCTTCTTCGCGCCGGCACCGCGGTTTGTGGCCGGCGAGCCCGCGGCGCTCACGGCGCTGCGCCAGGCGCCGGACGGACCGGTCGTTGTCGAGGCGGCGTCGGCGGCCGCACCAGTGGGCGCGACGTCCGACATCACGCCGGTGCGCGTCGTGCAACACGACGCCCAGCAGCTGCGGGTCGACGTCGACGCGCCCAGCGCCGGCGTGCTCGTGTTGCTGCAGGCGTACTCAGCCGACTGGAAGGCGTCGGTCGATGGACGCGACGCGCCGGTGGAGCCCGCCGACGTCATGTTCCAGGCGATCCCCGTGGCGGCCGGGCGGCACGAGGTGACCGTGCGCTACGCGCCAACCTCGCTGCTCGCGGGGGCGATCGCCAGTGCGCTCGGGCTCGCCGTCATCCTCGCGCTCACGCTCTGGCCGCGCCGATCTGCTAGGTTGCGATCCGAGTGATCGACGGTCGTGGCGTGCTCGTCCTCACCGGCGAGCCCGTGGGCGCCAGGATGGCCGGGCCCGCGATCCGCGCCTATGAGCTGGGGCGGGTGCTGGCCGAGGCGGGCGCGACGGTGACGCTGGTGGCGCCGCCCGGCGAGGGCGAGCTCCCGGTCCCCCCGAGGCTGCGGCGCGCCCCTCTCCGGCGCAAGGAGCTGGCCGCGCAGGCCCGCGACCACGACTGCATCTTCATGGGCGGCGGGCTGCTGGCGCGCTTCCCGATGATCGCCGGCAGCGACCGCCCCCTGGCGATCGACCTCTCGGCACCGACGGCGTTCGAAGCCGCGGAACTGTTTCGCGACGCGCCGCCGGGCCTGCTCCAGGCCACCATGCGCGAGGCGTCGGCGAACCTGGGCCTCGAGGTGCGGCGCGCCGACCTGCTGGTCTGCGCAAGCGAGAGGCAACGCGACCTGTGGACCGGCGCCCTGGTCGCGACCGGCCGCCTCGACCGCGCGCTGTACACCAGCGACCCGAGCCTCGACAACTTCTGCCGGGTGATCCCGTACGGCGTGCCGGCCGAGGCACCGCGCCCGGCCGCCCCGGTGGTGCGCGGCCGTGTCCCCGGCATCGGCGAGGACGACCTGGTCGTCCTGTGGGCCGGCGGCATCTACCAGTGGCTCGACCCTGAGGTGGCCGTCGAAGCCGCCGCTCTACTGGCGGAGCGGCTGCCCTCCCTCCGCCTCGTCTTCATGGGCGTGGACCCGCCGAACCCGGGGCTCCAGCGCCACGCGCTTGTGGAGCGCGCCCGGGCGCTCGCGGAGCGGCTCGGCGTCCTCGACCGTCATGTGTTCTTCCTGCCAGGCTGGGTGCCCTACCAGGACCGGGGCGCATTGCTCGCCGAGGCCGACCTCGGCATCTCCACCAGCCGGCGCATCGTCGAGACGCGGTACTCGTGGCGCTCCCGCCTGCTCGACTACCTCTGGGTGGGGCTGCCGGTCGTCTGCACCGCGGGCGACGACCTGGGCGACCTGCTGGCGGTGGAGGGCGCGGCGCGGACGGTCCCGGCCGGCGATCCGCGCGGTCTCGCCGACGCCATCGGGGCGCTGGTCCAGGACGGACCCGAACGCGATGCCATGAAGCGCAGGGCTGCCACCCTGGCGGAGCGCTTCCGCTGGCCGCGGGTCGCGGCGCCGCTGGTCGACTGGGTGGCCAACCCGTCGTCCACGGGCGCGCGGGTGCCGCGCTGGAGCGCGCGCGTCGCGCTCACGCGCATGTATGTCGCGAAGGCGCGCTTCGTCTTCCGCCAGGAAGGCCTACAGGGGATCCGGCGGCGCATGCGCCGCTTCGGCTGAGGCCGACCGTCAGGAGCGGCGGATGCTCCAGCCGCGCTGCAGGACCCGGACGGCGCGCGCCGCGGTGGCGACGGGCCCCTCGGTGCGCAGGGACAGCCGCCCCTTGTAGACGAGCACGCGGGCGCGGTGGTAGCGGCGCAGCAGGGCGCGGGCGGCGGCCGAGCGCCGCGCCGGCGGCGGCTGCGGCGGCCGGCTGACCGCGACCGCGCAGGCGGCCTCGCGGTCCCGTAACGCGAAGCAGCGCACGCGGAGCCCGCCCGGCTGGGGCGCGCCGTCGACCTCGCGGGTGCCGGTCTCGAGGCTCGTCCAGCAGGCGACGCCCTTGCCCTGTGCCGCGCCCGGTTGCCGCAGCTCGAACCGGAACGCGCGGCCGGCGCTCTCGCGCACAGGCTCGAACTCCCACGCTGTCCAGCCGTCGTCGGCGACCGCCGCCGGCGGGATCGCGGTCTGCCGCACGGTGGTGGCGCGCTCGTCGACCAGCCGCAGCTCGACCGCCGCGCCCTCGGGTTGCTCCTGCGCGAAGGCCGCGTAGAAGTCGACCCGCGCCAGGTTGGGGTAGGACGGGCTCAGCAGCGCGGCGACGCGGCGCGCGCCACCGAGGCGCTCGATGATCGCGTCCCCGGGCGACGGGCGCTGGTCGAGGTACAGCCGCGACGCCTCGGGCTCGAGCGCCCAGGGGGCGTTGGCCTCCACCGGCACCCCGGCGGGCAGGTCGCGCCCGGCCTCCTCCTGGGCCGCAGCCACCAGCTGCGGCAGCAGGTCCGCCCAGCGCGCGGCCTGCGCGGCCGGCCCCTGGGCCCGGTAGACGGCGCGCCGCGCCTCCAGCCCGACGCGGCGCCGCAGGTCGGGGTCGCCGCATACCCGGTCGAGCGCGGCCTCCCAGTCGCCCGGGCCGGCCAGGAACCCCGTGACGCCGTCGTCTATAGCCTCCCGGAACGGCTCGGTCGGGCTGGCGATCACCGGCAGGCCGAGCAGGGCGGCCTCGGTCCACTTGATCGCCGACTTCGCCTCCGAGAACTCGAGGCCGGGCTCGAGCGGGGCGAGAACGACGTCGAGCTCGGCCATCACGCGGGGCAGCTCCTGGAAGGGGCGGGTGGGCACGCGCCGCACTCGCCCCGGGAAGCGCGCCTCGAAGGTCGGCGCGGGGACGGCCCCAAGGAGCCAGAGCTCCACCTCCGGGCGCCGGGTCAGCACCGCCTCGGCGGCCGCCTCGACCAGTGCCCAGTCGCGATCATGGGTCGGCGACCCGCTGACGTAGCCCACCCGCACGCGACCCGCCGCCGCGCGCTCCGCCCGGTCGGCGCTCGACCGGGCCAGCGCCAGCTGTGAAAGCTGCGCCATCTCCGTTGAGAACCCGTTGGGCCAGGTGTGCGCGCGCAGGCCCATGGCCTCGCCGGCCCGCGCGATCTCGGGCGTGCTCGCCAGCAGCACGCCGCACGCGCGCGCCATCGCCTGGTACCGCCGCACCCCCTCCATCCACAGCTCCGCCTCGTGGCGGGACAGGATGCTGACCGCCGGGATGCGCTCGCGCAGTGAGGGGTCGATGATCAGGTCGTCGACGGAGAAGACGACCGCGGCACCGGCTGCGCGGGCGCCCGCGACGCAACGCCGCACCCACGCCGACCACGGCACCCGGTAGAAGACAACCAGGTCGCCCGGGCCGACGCGGTCAAGAACGCCCGGGTCGCGGTAGTGGACGCACGCCGCCGTCCCGCCGAGCCGGCGGTGCGCCTCGGCGAGGTGGTGCGCGCGGTAGCGCAATGGCGCGCCCTCGATCCCGCACACGATGAGGAGGCGCGGTGGCGCCAGGGCCGGCACGCGCGCGGCCGGCGCCGGCGTCGCGGTCGCTAGGTCCGCGAAGACCGCCTCCAGCTCGTCGACCTGGGTCGAGACCGGCACGGCCGCCCCGGTCGACGCCCGCGCCCCCGCGGCCAGGGCCTCGCGCAGCCGCGCGTCCGACATCCAGCGCGCGAGCGCCGCCCGCCACGCCGGGACCGAGCCGCTCTCCACCACCAGTCCGTTCAGGCCGTGG
>Ga0070714_100000028_pt1 | contig 139045 bp, 109 predicted proteins | sample LARL83metaG_FD_65450 | JGI IMG/M metagenome (GOLD analysis project Ga0070714, IMG submission 65450) | Corn, switchgrass and miscanthus rhizosphere microbial communities from Kellogg Biological Station, Michigan, USA - LAR L8-3 metaG | ecosystem: Host-associated > Plants > Roots > Rhizosphere... | reverse complement strand
CCTGCTCAGCTGCCAGTCGATACCAGTTCGCCGCCTCCGAGAAATCTTGTCGAACCCCTGAACCATTTCCATACATTGAACCTATGTTGAACTGGGCATTAGCTACGCCTTGGTTGGCCGCTGCGTGGAACCAGTAGAGGGCTTTCGAATCATCTTTGGCAGTCCCGCGTCCAGAGTAGTAGCAGTACCCCAAAGCGTTTTCCGCTTTTGCATAGCCTTGTTGAGCAGATCGCCTAAACCAGTCGACCGCTTCTGAGTAATCATTCGTTCCTTCGCGCGCGTTCTCGATCGCCTTCCCCAAGAGATACTGCGCTTCGGCGTCACCGTCTTTTGCTTTTTGCCTTAGCAACAGCAGCGCAGAAGGGGTGTCTCCCATTTGCGCTGAACCTTGTTGGCCAGGCACTTCGCGAACAACGAGAAGATTTGCCGATTGGCTGACACCGATTGGAATGATGATTTCCAAAACACACAAAACCACAAAGCCCGTACTCCGACGTAGCCTACGCATACTCACCTCCTCGGCATGAGGATCGGCAACGCGCGAACCGAGTCGTGACCTCGGCTTAGACCGGCTGCCTTGCCTCAAGATAGGAAAGTACGTGCGGCTGGAATACTGGTAAGAATCACAGTGCGTTTCGTGAGACTACGATGTAGACGTTCTGGATGAAGAACTCGAATGGCTACTCACATCTTCCAGATTGGCGGACACTTCTGGTTGCGCCGACCGAAACTGTCTGCGCCCATCGAATTGTCAACTTTTCGACTTTTCGGATGTTTCTCCTCAGTACTCGAAAAAAGCTCAACCCATACTGCATGTGAATCAAGGCCAACCAAATCTTTTGCTAGTTCCTACTCCCTCGTTCACCTTATATCGTTGGGAACTCAAGACCTCAAGGAAGGATGGCCTGATGGTAAGAAATGATACGTATGAGGAATTCGTTCGGTGGCGGAAATTCTTGATCTCGATAATCCCATCAAACTCTGTTGATTCCCCACGCTACGCACTCCGGACAAATCAGAGAACACAGTTGGCGGTGAAACGGGCTGACCTGCAAGAGCCGTCAACAGCCATAAACGAAGCCAACGGAGATCAAGACCACGATGAACAAGCGTTCGTGCACATTATTCGCTCTGGGCTCGAGCCGATCGGGCAGGCTTCGCAGCTTTGGGACGATTAACCCGTCGCAACGTCACACACCGGTTACCGACTGACAATTCGGACAGCTTAAAGAAACCGCGAAGCTGGTTCTAGCTTGCGTGGATTTGCACGCAGGGCAAACTGCCAGCGGCTATCTTTCACTCCGAGTGCTGTCCGTGATGCAAATTCCAGTCTCCCGAGGCGCGCGCTGCTATTTCTGCCAGTGCACATACTCGAGTGGCGCTCGTATGTTTTGAACAAGGTGCGAGAGGGAGTTGGAACTGTCACGAGAACTACGACCTTATTCCTTGCGATCGCGTTTGTATTCGACACGCATCCCTCTCCCTACTTCAAGCCTTAAATGACTCGGAGAAAGGAACAATTATGAGTCAACCCAAACTATGTAGGATCGCAATTACTGTCGCCGTGTCGTTTGCGATGATCGTCTTGCTGGGCGCTGTGGTCTCCGCGCAGTCCAAGGTTGAAGGTTTGATCAAATCACGAAACGGCGAAACGATGACGCTGCAGACTTCCGATGCGCCAGCACTAATCGTCGTTCTGACCGACAGCACGGAGGTAGGTCAGGTACAGGGGGTACTCAAGGCCCGCCGGAAGCAGATGTCGATGGCCGCCCTTGTCCCGGGTCTTGCCGTTAAGGTGGAGGGAGCCTACAACACGGAAAACCAACTGGTGGCGAAGTCAGTCAGTTTCAAAGGTAACGATCTGGAACAAGCCAAGGCCATCCAGGCGGGCATGCACGAAAGCGAGAAGAAAATTCAGCAGAACGAGGAGGAGCTAGCCAAAGCGCATGCTGAACTGGAAGCGCACCAGGCACAGCTGACGGAACAGCAGCAGAAGATCGCCGCTAACAAGGCGTCCGTTGATGCTGCAGTCGCGCGCTTCGGCCAACTCGATGATTACTACATCTTCGATGAGGTAACGGTCTACTTTGCCAACGGCAAGGTCAAACTTGACCCCAAGTTCAACTCCCAACTGCTGGCGCTGGCACAGAAGGCCACGACCATCAACGGCTACATGGTCCAGGTCAAGGGCTACGCTTCCTCTTCCGGCAGTGTTGCCCTGAACCAGAAGCTAAGCGAGGACCGCGCCAACGAGGTCACTAATTTTCTCCTGCAGCAGGGTCATATTCCTCTAACCAGAATGCTCGCCCCGGGCGCGATGGGCGAAAGCCGCCAGGTTGGCTCGGACAAATCGGCCGAGAGCGAGGCGGAGAACCGCCGCGTGGTCGTCCGGGTTCTGCAGAATAAGGGAATCGCTGGGATCCAGTAACAGTACTCCCGATGGAGAAGCTGACCGTGCAACTGGCGACAAAGGCGGTGATCGCTATTCTTGCTTTGGCTCTGAGCGGAATCTCGCTTCGCGCACAAGATGAAGGCGACGACAGCTCCAAGGCAAATACGAATCTTGGGCTCGCGATTAGTGCTCCTTTGAATCCAACTGGGCAGTTTGTCGACCTGGGATTGGGCACGAACATCGGAGCCGGTTACAACTTCACTCGACGGCACGCCGTGGTCGGGGAGTTCATGTGGAACCACCTGTTTGTTAGCAGCTCTGCCCTAAATCAGATCCGCCAGGCGCTTGATAATCCCGCGATTAACTCAAGCAGCAATGTGTTCGCGTTTACCGGCAACTATCGATTTGAATTGCGAGGAAAGGCTCTCGGTACATACCTCATTGGCGGCGGTGGTTGGTATTATCGGAACGCTCACCTTTCTCAGAAGGTCACATCGGGCGAAATGATCACGTGTACTCCCGTCTGGCTTTGGTGGGGATTTTCATGTCAGTCCGGCATCGTGACTGCGAATCAGACGGTTGCGGGTTCTTCCTCGAATACGTTGGGTATAAACGGAGGAATCGGCTTTACCGTGAGGGTTGGCGACGCTCCCTACCGCGTCTACGTTGAATCGCGATACCACTACGCGCCAACAAAGGGTATCAGTACGCAGTTGGCAACCATCACGGTTGGAATTCGATACTAATAATATAATAATAATAATGATGAGCTAGTTTGCGGTGCTATGGCTGATCGGTACCGCGTTCTTCGTCCCAGCCGACTCTACTTCTTCCAGCAACGGACGCAGGCAGTCTACTGAAATCCCAAGAGTGCTCCCCGTAAACCCATCCATGTAGGCGAAGTTAACGCCGATGACTTCGCCTCTCGAGTTGAGAACTGGGCCACCGCTGCCGCCATGGGCACTGGAGGCGTCGTAGACTATTTTGTCGCCGACAATGTCACCGAGATGTCCGTATGTGGTGGAGGGGCGAATCAGCGACATCGCGGCCAGTTTGCTGACGGTTTCCATGTCGTTGTGCCGGTACGCGAGCCGTTCATAAACTGCGGATGGAGATTTGGCGACCAATCCCTGGGTGCCCAAGGGATACCCAATCACCATCACGAGTTGTCCGGCAGGCCCCGCTGAGTTCGCGAGAGGTAGCACCGCGAGAGCCCGCGCAACATCCGAATCTTCTACCCGTAGAATCGCAAGGTCGGAGGTTTTCGAAATGGAGCGGGAAAGCAGGCGAAGTGCCTTTGGAGAGTTGGGGAAAAAGACCACGAGCTTTTCAAGCACTGCGGTGGCGCCCTGGTCCATCAACCTTTTGGCATCCGGGTCTCCATACCAGGGTTCTGCAACGTGACGGTTTGTAGCTAGCAAACGGTCGCCAACCAGAAAACCGGTGCCCGAAATGCGCGTCCGAATGTGTGGATGCTGGTTGCCGAATCCAACATGATATTCCCCGTAAATGTAACCAATCGAGTTTCGATAACGATTCAGCAGGTCGGCGGGGGCGGCCTGTTCTTTCTTCAACTGCTCAACTTGGCCGGCAAGTTGGCGGACCTCTGCTTTCAACTCGTTTACCGAGGCATCTTGGGTATTTTGGGTGGAATGACAACCAATCAGGCCTGCAAATAACGTGAGTACTCCCGACACGGCACCGAAAGCTTTTCGGCGCCTGTTAAATCTGACAGTGCCCCCCTTGATCTTTTCTGGCTCCAAGTTTTACTAGTTTAGTTGCACTTGCCTCTAACGTCGTTGCCGAAGGACAAATTCTATCTCATTTTAAAGAAGGGAGATGATGGATTTGCCCAACTGAAGAATGCCGATTCCGCTTTGGGAAAGCGAGCTTTGGCCCAGAATGAGGCTCGGCTTCGAGGGTTTTCCACAGATAAGGCGTCGCAGGGATCTCAAAATCGCCAACGCAGCCGTTCTTCCGGTGATTGCTGATTCGTCTAGATTACCGCGGAATGGCAGGTGCCGCCGAAATAGCGGCCAAAGTACCGCGTAATTTGCCCGGTTCCAGCCGACGCGGAACCGGCAAAAGTCACTCTTTCAGCCGCCCGTTCGTGGTTTTCCGGGATGAACTGCTAACGGATTTCAGGACTGGTTGCTTTCCTCTAAATGAAGTTCTGGAAGTCTCGGCCTCTGATCCGGATAAGGATCCTCGCCGTGCTCCCGTCGAAGATGCCGACTGGGGATCTGTCGGGCAGCGACAATGGTGCGTCTTAATTCGCGAACAACCTGTGATTTTAATAAACATGCTTCCGCTCCGGTGGCAAAAGCGGCGGCCGTTACGTCGCTATCGTATTCCTGCGTCAGGAAAATGATCTTTGAGCCGGGGGATGTTCGTCGGATTCTTGGCGCAGCTTCGATTCCGTTCAACCGCGGCAAGCCGATGTCGAGAAGCACAATGTCGGGAAGCAGCCGCCCAGCTTTCTCTATCGCTTCCACCGCATCCCCCGCTTCAGCGACGACTCGAAAACCTTCCATTGCTTCTACAATCGATCGCACCGTCGCACGCCACTGTTTGAAATCGTCAACCAACATAACCCGGACAGCCGCCATGATGCTTTGTCCTCCTAACCGGAACGGGGTCGTTTCATCGCAGCCTAAAGCTAAGCGATGATTGATCTCAATACAGAGAGACCTGTAAGTGCCACTGGCAACAATGACAGTTGACAAGGGCTTGGAGGCCGTGCCTAGGCAGCACTCTAAGGATGGCTGCGAGGCCTTAAAAGGCCGTGTCATCAGGAGTTCGAGATCGCAAGAAGCGATCCACAGTTGTGTAAATCAGGGCCATTATGCTCCAGACTTTTCTTTCGCTCTACGAGCCGATCCAGAGATTCCGCAAGGAATGTAGGGTTTGGGAATGGAGGCACATGCCAACTGAGAGGTCTGGATAGAAGGAAGCGAACATGCTGTTCCTCGACCGACGAGACCGGAACCCTCTCTCATAACATCGACGTACTAAAATTCCATTTTGTGCCGGTCACCGTTCGGTTTTTGTAACACGGTCCTCACCGAAACGAAAAGGTATTGACTACAAGCGAAGGGTCAACTAGATTTCCAAGCAAGACAATAGTTGCGGCCTCCAAACCGGGGGACCAGCTCTCTCGCATCAAGCGTACGTACCAGAGTTCTGTAGTTCCTCAGTTGCGGCTGCTGTAAAGCTTTTTCGGTTGTCATCGAAGAACGGCGATGTCAACAGAGAGTGAGGGCCGTGCAGTGCCAGCCAAAAACAACGCTCCTTGCAAATCTTGCCAGTCCCTGCATCAGGAAAAGTTTAATGGTGAGGTTGCTATTCATTTCAGCGGGATTGCAGGTCTGAGGAAGCCGATTGTATGGGCTTTCCCGGAGTTAGTTGTCTGCCTGGATTGCGGATTTGCAGAGTTTTCCATCCCGGAACGAGAATTGCGTGTACTCGTTGACGGAACGGTGAACGATGGAGCCGTGATTTTCGACAGCGACGAGGGCCTGGAACAAGTTGGATGAAAGTGTTTATCTAAAGATACACAAGCGAATGTTCCGCACAGATCTGTTCAAAGATTGGTTTGTCTGCCTCGTGCGAAAAAGCGCTGCGTAAGTAACCGCAAAGAGTATCGGCGGCATTCGCCTTTGTGAACTCCTCCCAGAGGTGTTCGAGCCGGATCGCGCCGTCCGAATCGCCCGCTGCAAGCAGCGTGGGCGCGCATTCTCCGCAAATCACAACCACGGGAGGTTCTACCGTTGCACATTGAGCCGCCTCGGCCACCATTTCTCCCACCACCTTGGTACAGCGAACGGAATCGAGCACACCATTGACCATGATTTTTTCCAGCGTCTGCGCGGCATCCAGGGAACGGTAGTTGCCGTTTTGAATTGCAGCGCGAACGTCAACACCTCTGGCCGCTAATTCTTGCGAGATGCCCGCTCGATGTGACTCAGTCGCAATAATCACAACTGCATGCCCAGCCTTTATCGCGTCTTCAGCGGCACCTGCGAATCCAGCCACGAAATCAGCATCATCAGAATAAAACTTAACTTCGTGGCGTCCTCCCGGTTTCTTTATCGGCGGCGCCTCGAAGGCCTTCTCGCTTTCGTCTTGCTTGGTCACGTCGCTCTCTTCAGCATCCGCAAGAACACTCCCACGCAAACTTGCACTGACGAAACGCTTGCCCTCGAGCACGGTCCGCACAGCGGGAAGCAGATCCCTTGCGACATCGGACTTTGCCACGAAGCCGGACGCACCCGCACGGAAGGCTTCTTCGGCAATGTCCGAAGAAGTCGTTTGGCTGACAAAGAGGATTTTGGACCTGGGAGAGAGAAACCGAATCTTGCGAGCGGCTTCAATCCCATTCAGAGTCGGAAGGCCGATGTCCATCAGGATAAGGTCTGGTTGTAATTGTTGGGCCTTCTGCACTGCCTCCAAACCGGTTGACGCCTCGCCAACGATGTTAATTTTCGCACGGTTCTGGAGCATGGAAGACACGACGCGCCGCCAATCTGCGTAATCGTCTACCAATAAAGTGCGGACTGTTGATCTCTCCAAGGCAGTCTCCTTGGGTGTTTTAGATGCCGATTTTAGAAGGGGCCATCCGTGAAAAGTGTTCCCCGTTCGGTAACCTTATCACTCCGACAGGCTTTTTCAAATGAAACTCAGTGGTCTGTACGCCAACGCACTAAACCAGCCTCGTGGCGTTTGCTTGCCATCGATAGGTTGAAAACCACCGTACTGGCCGAAATAGGCCAGGCCGCCGAGGCGATCATCCTGTTCTCAATCTTCCTAAAGCCAGAACTTTAAGTAAACAAGCAGATTACACAACGCACTCGATCCATCGGGTTGGTATCTGACTTGCTCCGATGATAGCGCGTCGGACCGCAGCCGAGCTTCAGGCTACTGCAGAAACAAGACTAGAAAAATCTGTTTTCGAGATTTGCGTTGCGTGACAGCTTATTTGTAGACAGAGGGGAGCCGCAAGTTGATAAGGATTGTCCTTGTGGATGACTATGCAGCGTGGCGTGATTATGCTCGTTCGGCCCTGGAAAAAGAACCACGGTTCCAGATTATCGCGGCCGCATCGGATGGACTGCAAGCCGTACAAAGAGCACAGGAGTTGCAATCGGATCTCGTCATCATGGACGTGGGGCTTCCCAATTTGAATGGAATCGAGGCTGCCAGAAGAATCCTTCAACTTGTTCCACAGACTAAACTATTGTTCCTCAGTGACCACAGCTCACCGGATATTGTTCAGGAAGCCCTAAACACGGGTGCGAATGGATACGTCTTGAAATCACGCGCCGAAAGCGAACTCTTAGCTGCCGCCAAGGCAGTGCTCGCGGGTCAGATATTTATTAGCCAAGTCCTGGCGGATCGCCTTGCTCCGACCCGAGCTTTTTCTCATGATTAGAATTAGTGACCAGTTGAGGAAAAGAGTGAGCGACGCATCAACCTCTTGAGAGCGTCTGCCGGGCTTCCTTTGCATCGAATCCTTCCAGGCGTCGTTCGAAAATTCGCAGCACAAGTAACACGGCAAACGACATCACTAGATTGAAGATGAGTTGCGCCCAAGCCACCGCCATGCCGGGATCCTCGGCAAACCTCACCACCCACGCTGCAAACGATCGGAGAAAAGGCAGAAACAAAAGTACGCCGAAGACGTTGAAACAGAGGTTTGCCACAGCAACGCGTCGTGCTGTGCGTTGCATCCGAATGCTTGCAACCAATCCTGTCACTGTCGTACCAATGTTCGCGCCAATCACAATTGGTACTGCCGCTGCGGCCCCTAGAATATTCTGCTGAACCAGCAGAATGCACAGTCCCGTGGTAATGCTGCTAGATTGCACTACTGCCGTCACGAGCATCCCCGCCAGGACTCCCATGAGCGGCGTGCTCGCCCGGCTCAGCACCTCTGCAAAAGCTGCGCTCTGTGCGAGTGGCTTCAACGTAAAACTCACCACGTCGAGGCTAAAGAAGATAAATCCGAAATAGAAAGCCGCCTTCCCGAGCATTTTGAACCGCGTCGGAATGGCACTCAACACTGTGCCAAACACGATGAAGAACGGACCAATTGAGGTGAGCTTCAGAGAAACGAGCCATGCAGTGGAGGTTGTCCCGATGTTCGCTCCCACCAGAACACCCAGGCTCGACCGGAATGAAATCGTTCCGGATTCCACGAGCGCTACAGTCAGGGCAGTGACGGCACTGCTCGACTGAATGATCGCCGTTGCTACTCCCCCGAGCACAACCGCACGCCAGCGCTTCTCCGTCAGGCGTCCTAGCCATCTTGTCAGCGTCTCCCCGCCAACCTCCTGGATCTCGTGACTGAATGCCGTCAGTCCATATAAGAACAGCACGATGGCAGACACAATGGAGAGAAACACGCGGAAGTTCGACATGGTGGCTCCTTCCCCACCTGCATGAGCCATGATGTATCAAGAGTTCGTTGCACCCTTGCGATCATGAGTCCGAAGAGTGGATGCCTGCTTTCGCTATTTGGCAGCAGCGGAAACCCACACGTTGTCGGGCGCCAGGATTTCAGAATTCGAGAGTTCGGTTTGCACTTTTACTCGCTGGAACCCCGCCTTCTTCTGAGGCATCGCCTGGAATATGACGTAGTACTGGTTACCGAGCATCTTCTGAAAATTGTCCAGGTGCGGCTTAAAACTGACCAGCTGCGAAGTTCCGAGAGAGAAGACTTCCCCGCCGGTTTCCTCTGCGATTTTAGAAAGCCCTGACAGGCCCACCTGCAGGTCCCATGAGCTTCGACCGGCGCGGCCTACGCCGATCGCGTACATTGAATAAACAAGGACGTTATAACGCTGGCTGGCTTCGCTGGCAGCTGTGGCGTCCTGACTGATCGTCGGCATGCTGTGATAGGCCGGACCGAAGCCCGGGCCCATGCGAGAGAGTTCGGGCTTTTCCCCGCGGAGCCGGTCGATTCCATCCGTGACCATCAGAACTACTCGACGCACATTCTGTTGTTGCCATCCCTTCACTAGGCTGATGAGCGACAGGTACGGGCTGTCCATGGTAGAGACGCTGCTGCGCGGCAAACGTATCGCTTTGACCGCGAGACCTTTGTCCGCAGTAAAGTTCTGGGCGACATTTACGCCCGCGTTTGACATATACCCAATTCCAACAATCGTTGACGGCGGCTGAGCCTGGACGAAATCCTTGATGTCATTGAGATTGTTTCCTACTGATGTATTCAACGTGTCATCAATCAAAATCATCAGCTGCAGTGCGGCGTTGTCACCTTGCGCAGGAATGAGCTGTGTAACCTTCAGAAAGTTTTTTCCTTGCTTGACTTTCACATCTTCCTTTTGTAGCGGTGGGAGCTCCTTGTCCAGATTCAGCGCCGCATCCGTAATGACCATATGAACCTGAACTCCACCCGCGGTAGGTGCAGCTTCTGAACGTGCCGCCTGTACGCCCACCGTCGAAAGCAGCAAGGCTTCCATGAGAGTAACTAGCAAGTTACAGTTCTTCATCTCGATCTCCCATCATTCTCAGATTTTCTATGACTGTCGGGCCACTCCGATCGTAAGCATGGATGAGCGGCGGCCCTATCTCGCCGGAATTGTCAGTTTCGACAAAATTGGATTTTGTTCCGCGCGATGGCCCCAAGAAATCTGACACGTTTCGGCTTGGTGATTTTCTAGCGCGATTAGCTGAGAGTCACCTGTTAGTCCTGTCAGTAACAGCGCAACCCCCCGTCCTTTTAGGCTTTGACTTCGATTGGAAGTGATACGACCCGATTCCCTGAATGAGAATGCACGCCTGGGACTGAGCTTCTAGATGGGGTGGTCACGCTCCTTCTCGGCGTGATGATCTGGCGCCATTGGCCCAGTGGCTCCCTCTCGGTGATAGGCCTGCTCGTGGGTGTCAACATGATATTCACCGGCACCACGCGCCTCATGTTGTCCATGGCAATTCGTCGCAAGCATCTAGCGCTTGAGGAAATAACACCAGCGGCTGCTGCGTGAAGACACGCTGTTAGTTCTCCCAGTAGCGACAACACCAGCTTCTCTTAAGCTTGGATCACGGTTAATGCAGATATGCGCGTTGATTCCATTTTTCAGCTCGTCGCCCGAGTACCCTTATCCCGGCTCATATTTACGCTCGCCGTTGGTTTCGCTTGCATCTCTAGTTCGCACTCACCAAGTAGGGCCGAGTCTCCGCAGGCTGGTAACAATGTCATACCCGACTTGGTCGCAAGCGGAAAGCTTGACGACCTTCGGTGGCCGGATTTCCCCGACTACAAAAACCATCTGACCAGTTTTTACGAATCGAATAGCTACCAGCCCGCATGGATTCAGGGAGGGAAGCCCACGCCTCAGGCATTGTCCATGATCGGATTATTCAAAGAAGCGTGGAAAAGAGGATTGGAGGCGGAAGATTACGACGCATCCCGTTGGGACGATCGTGTACGAACCATTCAAAGTTCAGGAACAGATCCGGGTCGCTTTGATGTCGCCCTCACGGTCTGCACGATGCGCTTTGTCTCCGACCTGCGAATCGGGCGCATCGATCCGCAGCATTTTAAGTTCGGTCTCAGCGTAGAACAGAAGAAGTACGACTTGGCGCATTTTGTGCGTGAGCGGCTGCTGCCGGCTTCCGACTTGCCCGCAGTCATCGACAGCGTAGAGCCGCAGTTTAAAGGTTATCTTCGCACTCAAGAGGCACTTGTTCGCTATGTGGAATTAGCCGGTCAAGACAAGTATGAGGAGCTTCCCGCTTCGCCAAAACCAATTGATCCCGGTCAGACATACGCTGGCGTACCCCGCCTGGCTCGTTTTCTTCGACTGGTTGGCGATCTCTCACCAAATGCAACGCTCCCTGCCGATTCTCAGACCTACGACGCAGCTCTGGTCGAAGCTGTTAAACATTTTCAGCGTCGACACGGGCTCAAGGATGACGGTCGCCTGGGAGCCGACACCTTGAAGCAGCTGAATGTTCCTCTATCGGATCGAGTCCGCCAACTACAATTTGCTCTGGAACGCTGGCGCTGGCTGCCCCCGGAGTTCTCGGCCCCACCGATTGTCGTGAACATTCCTGATTTTCATTTGCGGGCGCTGGACGAGAAAAACAACATAGTGCTCGACATGCGTGTGGTCGTCGGAAAATCCCTGCCCACGCAGACCCCAGTTTTTTCTCGCGACATGACCTACGTCGTCCTGCGTCCTTACTGGAATGTTCCGCCCAGCATTCTTCGTAGTGAAATCGTCCGCAATATTCAGCGTGACCGCAACTACATAGCGAACAAGAGGTACGAGGTCACGACCAGGGACGGAACTGTGGTCACGTCGGGCGTGATTTCAGATGAGGTGCTGGCTGACTTGAAAGCGGGCAAGCTCGCGGTCCGGCAGAAGCCTGGACCGGCGAATGCGCTCGGGCTCGTCAAGTTGATGTTCCCCAACGAATTCAACGTTTATCTGCACAGCACCCCGGCGCCTGAGTTATTTTCCCGGACGCGGCGTGACTTCAGCCACGGATGTATCCGCGTCGAAAAACCCGCGGAGCTCGCTGCCTGGGCACTGCGCAATAATTCCGGTTGGGACGTAAGCCGCGTCAAGCAGTCTATGGATCAAGGCAAGGACAATGTGACAGTCACTCTGAACCGTCGAGTACCTGTATTCATCGTTTATGCGACTGCACTCGCTTACGAGAATGGTGAAGTCCACTTTTACAATGACATCTATGGGCACGATGCCAGGCTGGCACAAGCCCTCGCCAAAGGATATCCATACCCGTAGTCACAGACGCCTACCACCGCCGGATGCGCCCGACGTCCACGTGTACGAAGCCAGAAGCCGCATAATATCCAACGCCACCACGGTGTAGCGCGAGCGCCGCATCCCGAAGCTCCGTCGTACTTACGCCGGGAACCCGGATATCGATGGCCATCGCTTGCATGTGCAGGCTATGGCGGGCTACACCGTGCCCGTGTGTCCGCAGGTATTCGTTGGTCCGAGCTGTGCGATATGCACAGAGTACGTCAATCTCCCCGTTGGGACGCCCCAGTGAAGCTTCCAGGTCGTGGAGCAGGTCTAACACGTGCGGATCGTACTCTCGAACGTCGCCTGTCCGGTAGTCCCTCAGATACTGATTGATTCGTGCCAGCGCTTCGCGGTCATAACGATCCCCATTCCGATACACAATGTCGAGCCGTTCGCCGGTGTGAACCTGGAACAAGCGCAACCGATAGGCCGGCTCAGCGGACAACGTCGGTAACGTGGCGGATGAGACCGCTGTCGCAACCATTGAGAAGAGAATCACCGAAAGAAGTCGTAAGAAGTTCCAGCGCAAGAATGTACCTCTCTGTCTGAATCGAGTTTGCAGGCCGATTTTCTAGAAGCGGAATTGCCCGATCTATTCCTTTTTATCCCAAAACTGCGTGCTGGTCGTTGCTTTGGCGCAAGAAGCGCTGCCTTGCAGACAAGACGTGTCGGCTCTCCTGATCGCGCTGTGTGCTTTAGACACCAAACAACAAAGCTACCAGGGCTCCGCAGAACTGCCAAACCTGACAGTTGGATCACGCAACCAGGTCAATTAGAAAACAGAGAGGCAGCTGTCTTTCCACAGCGGAGAGAACACGCCCAAAGAGCGGTTGATAGGTCGGTCGCTGTTGCGGAGTGTTGTTTTTTCTTCCGCAACTGCAGTCGCCACGTGCGGAGATTCAAATTGAAAAGGCGAATTCGGCGAACGTTCCTTGTGTTCGTCCTGGTTTTGGCCGTGCGCCCGGTGGTTCAAGCGCAAACATACTCAGAGGTGACTCCTGAAAGTGGAGAATCCTATGACCTTCAGCATCTGCCTTTACCCGACGATCCGCCGGTTGACGCGGCATCTTCGAATCCGCGTTTGAGCCCATTTGATGTCAGCAGATCTACTTACCCACATCCTGATGAGTCTCGGCGAGCCTCAAGTTCGGGTGTCGAAGCGTTTAGCCGAGCCCAGCCGAAGGTTCCCGCCGACAAAAATTTGAAGTGGAGAGTTGCCAACCAGGAATCTCTGCTGTTCACAGGGATCATGCACACCTTCAACGTCTGGACTGAGGCTGGGACCCGCGACACGCTTAACGGTCACTGGCTCCAGCAGTACTTGCAATCAGTCGGCGAACTGCGCGGCTGGAGCGACGGCGATACGTTCATGTCGCCCTATATCGGTCACACGATCGAGGGCTCAGTCTTCGGCTACATCGAACGCCAGAACGATCCGAAGTATCGCACCGTTCAGTGGGGGGATGGCCGCGAGTACTTCATCAGCCTTCTGCGCTCTTTGACCTATTCGGCAATCTGGCACACGCAGTGGAAGATTGGTCCGGCCAGCGAAGCGGCGATCGGCAACGTAATGCTTCACGCCTCGCCGGGCTTTATTACTCTCACCGACACCGCCACCCTCGGTACGGTTGCGATGATCGGAGAGGACGCGGCAGACCGCTATTTGATTATGGGTCTCGAGAACCGGATCACCAATCCGCCTGTGATTGCTCTGGCAAGGTCATTCCTTAATCCCGGAAGAGCTTTTGCCAACGTGATGGCGTTTCGTGTCCCGTGGCATCGGGACATGCGGATGGGTCTGTTTGGCCGGAACCATCAAGTTCGCAAGGAACTGATTGAGGCTTACCACGAGACTGGCGAGAAGGCATTCGAATATGTTCGACTGCCGCGAACTGAAAATACAGCGGATTCATATCCCAGGGAGGCATCCATCGAACTGAGTGCTTTCCCCGTTTTCCAAACCTATCTCGGAGGAGGAAGCTGCATCGGAGGTGGAGGATCGGGAGCCGGGCGCATCAACCCGACTTGGCAGTTCGTCGCAGAGTTAAGCGGGTGTCTCGTGATGCGTATGCCCTCTTCGAATCAGAGCGGAGACTCGTTGTTCTATGGGGGCGGAGTCCGCTGGACGCCGAAGGCATCGCACTATTTCTCACCTTACCTGCAACTCATGATTGGCGGAAATAAAGTCACGCATGAAACCGACAACATCCCGCTGCGAGAATTACTTATGGCCGAGTGGAACGACGGCAATGGGACTCTGCCGCACTACCCACTGCGTAGCGCGTGGTCCGTGCAGGTCAGCCATAACGGACCAGCGGTCAAGTTGGGTGGCGGATTCGATCTCGTGATCACCCGCCCATTTGCCTGGCGGCTTTTGGATCTTGAGTATTCCCACGCTTGGACGGGAGATGTCGTAAACATTCATCCGCAGAATGCGCTGCGAATCTCAACTGGTGCAGTTCTGAGAATTGGCACCTGGTAGTGCTGCTTATTCGTCGGAGAAGCGCGCACCAGCGTCCCCGCAACGCTCTTTATCGATGACTCCCGCGCCCAAACCCAGGCATCTCGTTTCAGTTTGGAAGGAAATACGAAGCCGTAATGCCGGCGATTGCCGCCTCCATGGTTGCACCAGCCGCCAGTAGAGGCTCAACCCAAAGCCCATAGAAAGCGTTCGGCTCCATCTGCAAGAGACCGATCAGGCGATCCAAAGCTTCCAACCTCCACGAAGATTCCAGTTCCTCATGGGCTATTGTGTCGTGCAATTTCTTGCGGAGTCTCTCGACCCGTTCGGTGCTGGGCCAGAGTGCTTCTTGGATTTCGTCAGTCCTTTTCATTGCAGTTTCAAGTCCTTCAGCTGATTTCCCCTCGAGGAGGAGGTTGGAACACCAGACGGGTCCCAGAATATGAAAAAGATAGCTCCTTCGTACCTAAATGTCGTTGCGCTGGAGCAATCACGGCAGGCTGTTGATTTGATTCGTCGGTAGCAAAGTTGACATCGCAGGTGTCATAGCCCTCTGCCGCGCAGACCAGCCTTCTGCAGTCAGGAGGCTGTCAGTAATAACAGTGCTGTCTTCTGCGGGACGAACCTAGCATTGCGAGGAGGAAGAGAAGTGCCTGCTCATCGATCCTTGCGCAAAACACATCCGGCCGGCAAGCAGAAATCCAGGCGAACCGCCGTGTTCAGCTTGTTGGTTTTCTCCTCAGCAGCGATCGGAGTCTTGGTCGGCTTGGCGAGCGTTTACTCCCTCAATCTTCCCAACGTTCATGGAGTGGAAACCCATCGACCGATTTCGGGCTCAGCCTTGTACGACGACAAAGGCCGCATCATCGCATCATTCGCACGCGAACGCCGCCTGATCGCGAGTTACGACGACTACCCGAAGGTTTTGTACGATGCCGTTCTCTCAATTGAAGACAGGGATTTCGAGAAGCACTCCGGATTCGAAGTCTCGCGAATTGTTAGCGCCGCGTATCAGGATCTCAAGAGCAGAGAGACCGTTCAGGGCGCCTCTACCTTGACCATGCAACTGGCGCGCAACCTGTTTCTTTCTTCCGAGCGGACTTATAGTCGCAAAATCCGAGAGCTCATACTGGCGGTCGAGATCGAGCGCCACTTCACAAAGTCTCAGATTTTCACTCTCTATGCGAACCAAATTTATCTGGGCCACGGAATTTACGGGTTCGCAACAGGTGCAGAGTTTTACTTCGGGAAGAATGTGAAGGATCTCACTCTGGAGGAAGCTGCACTTCTGGCCGCGCTGCCCAAAGCTCCGAACAACTACTCTCCCATTCGGAATCCAGAGCGCGCCCTATCCCGCCGTAATCTTGTGATCAACTCCATGCTGTCTGCCGGCAAGATCACCGCCGCCCAGGCAACTTCAGCCAAGAAAAAGCCGTTAAGCCTTAACGTCGAGAGCGATCCGAACTGGTTGGCTCCATACTTCGCCGAGGAGGTACGGCAGTATTTGGAGAAGAAATATGGCGATGAGCAGATCTACGAATCGGGCTTAAGGGTCTACACGACTTTGAATCTGGACTTCCAAAAGGCCGCAAACCGTGCAGTCCTTGACGGCCTCTCCGCCTACGAGCGCCGCCACGGGTGGCACGCGCATTTGGAGAACGCACGAGATCTCGGGTCGGATGCCGGCCACTATAGCTTATCTGAGTGGAGCCGGCCGATAGGGCCCGGGACCTATCTTCATGCGGTCGTGACTTCGGTTGATGCTTCATCGGCCGTGCTCAGATTTGGGCGCTATCGCGCAGTAATTCACGACAATGATGTTGCCTGGACGCAGCGTTCCATCTCTCAATTGCTCTCAGTTGGTGATATCCCATTCGTAAAAATCATTTCTCTCGGCGCAGACCACAAAGCCCGTGTCTCTCTGGAGGAGGAATCCGGAGTGCAAGGCGCATTAATGGCAATCGACAATGCGAGCGGAGACGTGAAAGCTATGATTGGGGGCCGCGATTTCAATCAATCCAAATTCAACCGGGCTACACAAGCGCTGCGACAGGTGGGGTCATCTTTTAAGCCATACGTGTACACCGCTGCCATTGACCAAGGCGCAAGGCCAGACGATACCGTGGTCGATACACCCGTCACATTCGTAACTTCGTCAGGCCCCTATAGTCCACACAACTACGATCAGAAATTTGAGGGAGTAATTACGCTGGAGCATGCGCTTGCTGAGTCGAGGAATATTCCTGCTGTGAGATTGGCGGCGCATCTCGGCATGAAGAACGTGATTGACTACGCACGCCGTTTCGGCATCAATGAACGCATTCCACCTTACTTGCCCGTTGCATTGGGAGCTGTCGAACTTACGTTAGCAGAACATACTTCGGCTTACAGTTCGTTCCCGAACGATGGTGTGCGAGCGATCCCTCGTTATGTCATCAAAGTTACTGACTTCGATGGAAACGTGCTCGAACAGAATGCCCCAGTGGTGCAGGATGTCGTGGGCCAACCTACCGCCCGAATCATGACCCACATGCTCCGGGACGTTGTGCTGCACGGCACGGCGATCGCAGCAAGTCGACTGAAGGTTCCTGTCGCCGGTAAAACCGGCACTACCAACGATTTTACCGATGCATGGTTTGTGGGATTTTCACCTTCGATAACCTGCGGCGTGTGGATCGGATTTGACGAGAAAAAGTCATTGGGCAACAAGGAAACCGGAGCATTGACCGCGCTTCCCGTCTGGATGGCTTTTATGCAGACCGCCACCAACAAGAGCGATTTGCCAAGAGATTTTGCTCCTCTGCCTTCGGACCAAATGATCGCCGGACAAGCTGGTGTCCCCGCAATCCCTGAATCGTCATCGGAACAGCACCCAGCATCCGACCGAACAGCCGCAGCTCTCATTCTTCGCTCCGCCAGCCACACCAATATCGGCGCAGCTCCGCCCATCGCTCAACCGCATCAGTAAACGACGCGAAGGCACGAAGACAATTTCCTGCGAGCTCAGGCCACTCACACGGGTCTGTCCTTCTAGCGCTTTGTTTCCATCGCTCGATCTTTGATCGGTGCGGCTTCCGAATCCGAGCGCACGACTCTTCGACGCTATTTCATTTTGCCGCAATCCGCTAACGTTCGACCCGGCCTGATGAAGATGAAATCGTGAGTCCCAACTTGAATGGAGTAAGCTACGGTTCCCTTTGGTAAGCAACCGTCCTGCGAACACAGGATCGAGTAATAGCGGGGATCTTTGATTACCGTGGATACAATTACGGAACTCCGCGCCTCAACAGTCAGAGTGCCGGATTGCTCAGGTAATGGAAAGAAGTTCCCATCTGTGAGAAAACCACTGGAGAAACAGTATAACGTTGCTATGTCAACACTATTCGCACCGGAATGAACTCGCTTCCTGTGCGGTTTGCTGATCCCAGAGAATACGGAAAGCGGCGTCACTATGTGGCCATCAATCGTCGTCTCTCCGTATTTCACCGCCAGATTCTCATTGGAAGTGTTGACGATCGTTGTCGTATACGCAACAAATTCTCCGGTCTGCCCTTGCCGTTTTTCGAAACCAATTCTGGAACTGACCTCGATTCCAGCGTGTCTCAGCTTTAGTATTTCGCTACCCGTCAGAGCGTCTTTAACGAGGGATGAAACGGCACCTGAGGGGACATCTTGTCCCCACACAAACGCACTCTTGGCCTCCGTCTTGAATATCGGCACCTGGTCCTGCGCGAAGCCGTAAGTGGCCAAGATCACAGTAAACAATCTGAAGAAACAAGCTGGCCTCATTGCTCTCACGTTTTCTGGACTTAGAAATGAGCAGGATCGCGCACTTCGGAACGACCCACAGGTCAGACCTTTCGATATTGTCACGCGCCCGGGATCGCCCGTCAGCTGTCAGAGCTCGCAGGCCCGAGCCGCGGCGGCCTTGCGCGCGCTCATTGGCTTTCCAGCACTACGCGATCGTTCAACGGCTGACTCGGGCGAGCGTCGTTTCGGTACAGTTGAGAGAATTGGTTGATCTCTGCCGCCGAAATGGTCACGGGATGTTTCAGCACGAACCACGTTACATCCTCGCTGCAGGGCGGCGTGGTAAGAGACCCAGAAAAAGTATAGTAGCTTCGGTCCGAGGGCAATATCTGGGATATATCGATCTGAACCTTGTCGAAAAGTTCTTCCTTCTCCTTTTCTCGGGGCAAGTCGGTCCATAATTCTCGAACCAACGGATTATCGCTCCCCTCTTGGAGTAGAACGGCCACCACGGCCAGTTTTCCGTTTTCGTCCATGTGCACCAGGTGCACCGTCATATCAAAACTCTTGCCATTGATCTTCTCCTCGCTAGGTCTGTGAAAATGAAATTGTCGAAGTGCATATTTCTTTTCGCCCACTAGAATGAAGCTTCCCGGAGCGTAATTGACCTGTATTGTGTGGCCGTTATCGATAATGTGCAGAGGAGAAGGTTGGTAATGGAAGGAGATTGGCGGCAGAACTTCTTTCCGCGGATTGCGAATATCGACAGGCGATTGGTGATGTCCCATTTTGCATTGGGCAAACTCCGGACTCAGATCCCCCCAATGACTCGGGCCTTGGGCCTCGCCATAATCCCAATTGTGTTTGGCATGCTGTTCTTGCGCGCCACTACTTACGATTAGGATAAACGCGAAGCAGACGACTCGAGTAATGCGGGATTTTCGCATCTGTAGCTCCAAATTACAATGCGTCCACGAAGGTCGCTTCAGTATTAAGAAGACTAAGGGAAGCGCGGGCCGCGGAAGACTGTAAATCCTGACAGGCACTCTCGACTCGGGCGGTTGCTATTGGGGATTGTGCCAGCCCCCAATATCCGCGGCCAATCGATCTGCTTCAATCGGCCCCCAAGTGCCGCGTTCATAGGAATAGATCGGCGTTGACTTGCCCAGCAGCCCGTCGACAATATTCCAGGAAACGTCAACGGCGTCCTCGCGGACAAAAAGGAGCGCATCTCCTCGCATAGCATCGGTAAGAAGACGCTCATAATCCTCCACCATGTCTCCCCGTTCGTGGTCGACGGCAGTCAATTCGATTGGCATCGCAGTGAATCGCACTCCGGGGCGCTTAACTCTCAGACCTGCCGCCAAAGAAATATCAGGCCCGAGCCGGAATCGGAAATAGTTATTCTCAACCGGCTGTTTTGCCAAAGGCGGGCGCTGCAGCTTTACCAGCACTTCGGTTGCGGTTATTTTCAAGAACTTTCCCGCTCGCATGAGAAACGGCACGCCAGCCCAGCGCCACGAGTCCACTTCGAACCGAGCGGCTGCGAACGTCTCCACGTCTGAATTCGGTGCGACTCCCGGTTCATCCCGGTAGCCACGAAACTGTCCTCGCACCAGCTGTGCAGGCTTGATGGGAGGAATCGTTTGAAATACCTTGACTTGTTCGTTTCTAATCGCCTCTGCGCTGACGGAAGCTGGCGGCTCCATCGCTAACAAGGCAACAACCTGCAAGAGATGATTTTGCAGTACATCGCGGATCGCTCCCGCTTCCTCGTAGAATTTTCCTCTACCCGCTACACCAAAGTCCTCCGCCATTGTGATCTGCACGCTTTGTACATAGTTGCGGTTCCAAATCGGTTCGAGAAACGTATTCGCAAATCGGAAAAACAGTAAATTTCCTACCGTCTCTTTGCCCAAATAATGGTCGATCCGAAAAATCTGGGACTCTGGAAAAGCCTTGTGCAAAGTTGCATTCAGCAATTTGGAAGAAGCCAGGTCACGCCCGAAAGGTTTCTCCACCACAATTCGGGCTCCGTCGGCGCAATGGGCAGATTGCAGCCTTTCCGTCACCACCCGGAACAAGCTCGGCGGGATCGCAAGATAATGCACCGGTCTCTGACACTTTCCGAGCAGCTTCCGAAGCATCAGGAACGTCGCCGGCTCGTGATAGTCGCCATCAATGTAATGCAGAAGCTGCAGGAACTTGGCGAAGGTCGCGTCATCGAAGCCGTTGCCCTTTGCACGAATGCTGTTACGAGCCCGCTCCCGAAGTTGATCGATGGTCCATCCCGACTTCGCTATTCCAATCACCGGAACGGTTAGTGTTCCACGTCGAACCATACTGTACAGAGCAGGAAAGATCTTTTTGTACGCGAGATCGCCCGACGCTCCAAAGAAGACAAACGCGTCCGACTGCAATGCCTCTGCCGGCCGCTCGATCACTTCAACGAATTCAGGCGATCTTACAGTCTTGCCGGGTGCATCAACGACCAGGCGGGCATGCCTTACCTTCCGCACCGTGGTTTCATGTTTTGTGAGCGCTCGAGTTCGTTTTCTGCTGCCAATCATTTGTCAAAAAGCCCATAGCAACGAGAACGTCGCATTGTTGGCGTGAAAATAGCGGGGTGCAGTCGGACCGACAAAAGATTTCTCTCCGTACTGGTAGTAGTTCCAACCAGCCTTCCATGTGATGTGGTGCCCGATATCGATGGCGACATTTGCCAGGGGCTGGTGATAGTTGTACTGCAATGATCCAAACGGCTGAAGGCCATTGAACTGAGGCGTCTCGCCGCCTACGCTCGTGATGCTGTACCCAGCCATGATTGATACTCTTGAGACTGGCCTCAAAGTCACGGCACCCATGCCGTAATGCGTCTTGCTGGTATAGATTCCGTTGGTGAGGAGCGGATTGCCGCTGTCGTCATAACCGTTGGCGGTGCAACTGCCGGCATTTGCGACGGCCGCTAGAGTCGTATCGGAGTCGTTGAAGCAGATGAACGTATTCTGTTGGTAGTCGTTGTAGTTATAAGCTAAGTCGAATCCGATTCGCTGTTGAGGGTTGAGGTTTGCTGTAAATCCGTAATTGCGATTGTGGCCATGATAGTTGATTAGCATATCGCCGTTTGAAGCGTCCCAAAGATTCACCGACGCCCCCAACACAGCCCATGGTTTGGGCGTGTAGTTGGCCTGCATACGGTACCGGTTCTCCTTACGCGGTCCGATGCGAACGATGGTGTTGTCATTGTTGGTGTGCTCCCAATCGAAGTTGAATCTCAAGCTCTGCATCGGTCTTGCCCATAAGCTGAACACCGGCGTGTATTCGTGAACCGTGATGCGATCTTCATCTCCGGTTGCAAAACTAAGAACGTGATGGAATTCCCTGTCGCCGTACCGAAATCCAACTCGACCGCCGAAGTGCTTTGAAGCATCCCAAACAACATCGAACTCATTTCTCTTCCAGTCCTGGTTAAAAGACAGCGCATCGGAGGCGTCGCTCACGGTCGGGGTTGTGCCGCCGCTGATCGATGTAAGCAACGAGCAGGCCGCAGGGTCATTGCACGTCCAGTCGGTTGTGGTCGATGTAAACGCTTCCGGAATTCGATAACTCCAAAACCGGAATGTGTCCACCAGTTTGAAGTGCGTCGACAAGCTGTAAGTAGCGGTAAAGTCACCGACATTTGAGACGCGAGTGGCCAAAGCAGGACCGGTCACGGTCTCCTGCCGCAGATCAGAACGTGAACTCAGGCCGTTGAAAAGCTCATTGAAGGGAGCATTCATATCTGCGGAGCTGTAGGCAAACGATGCGCTCAATTCCAACCGGCCGAGATCGGTACTGTGCAGGCTCACACGCTCCGTCGGCGACGACGTGCGGATACGGTTTGAGCGGTTGTAGTTGAAATACCCATTGCAGTCCGTATTTGTTAGTGTCCCGGTGGAATCGATCAGGCTGGTGGCAGGCGGATTGATGGCACAAGGATTGTTGTTGCCCGTGCTTATCGGAAGCCCTAGCTCTACCGTCCCAGGAGCACCGGGCAAAAGAGCTTGGGCGAACGGCGCCAGCTGCCACGTGGTGTCGCCTTTATAGTCGTCAAAGAACTGGTCATAGCTCACGACGGTGTGCTCGAAAATCTTCAAGTCAACCCCGAAGCGGTAGGAGTTTAGCGTCGTGTTCCAGTCTTGAAACAGCAACGCATCTGTCCCCTCATGAACACTCGAGTAGGAAGGGCCCGTCATGTTGTTGTGCGAATAACCGAGGCGGACATTAAAGATTGATTGTGGAAACAGTGTCAGATCGAAGTCGCTCATCCGACGGCGCGTCGCGAAAAGATGAGGGGAAGCGGTAACCGGAATATTTGGACTCGAGGTTGCCGGATTGAGAGGGTTGGCCAGCAGGTTGTAATCGAAATCCGTTTGATCGCGGCGGAATGCCGAACGAAAGTCATACCACTTATCCTTATCCAGCCGCAATCGCAGCGCATTGTTCGGGTCGCCTCCCCAACCGAAGCTGCTGAGAAACAGGTTGTCAAACAGAGGTCCATCGTGGTTCTTCGACTGCATCGACAAGCTTTGATCCAGTAAACGTGGCCCGGTGCGCAGGTTTACGAGGGTGTTGTACATTTGCTCGCTGCCCGTCACATCCGCTACCCGATAGCCAAACTCCACAGATTGGTGAACTGTATACCCGCCGCCTTCCCAGCCTTCGGGTGCAGGATTCTGATTCGGGCTGCTTGTCTGACTTTGCGCCACCGCGACCGCGCCGGCGAGACTCACGAGTGCAAAGGAATGTTTCAATCGAAGGCTTTTCAAATTCATGACTCGCCTCTTTATCTGAAGAACACATTGCTCGCGTTCGATCCGTGAATAGCTGCATGGCACATCGTGCATGCCTGGTATTTCGTGGACTGGTTATGCCCCGGCCCCGCCGGTCCCTGTGCCGGAAACGAGTGGCACTGCAGACACAACAAGTTCACCTGGCTCACACGCAGAAAGCGAGGATTCGTCGATCCATGCGGCGTGTGACAACTACTGCATCCCTCTGTCTTCACCGGAACGTGTTCGTATACGAACGGCCCTGCCTTGTCGGCATGACACTTCGCACAGACCGCGTCTCCGCTTGGCATCGCCCTTACCTGGCGAAGCGTCGTCGTTCCATGCACGTTGTGGCAATCACTACAACGGATAAGACCTTCGTCCACTCGATGGTGATACGGCTTTCCAAAGTCAGCTTTGGCAGCCGTGTGGCACCCATAGCAGAGACTGGGTTGCGCTTGAGCCAGCAGATGCTCTGGCTCTTTAGCGTTGTGCGGCGAATGGCAGTCTAGGCAGCCAACGTCATTGCTGGCGTGCGCCGACGCACTGAAGTGTCGCTGCTCGTGCTTTTCCCCATGGCAGGTCAAGCAACGCGCGCTCGATTCTTTCCTCGACATCGTCTTGAAGCTGACAATTTTGGTTACATCCCCGCCGCCCTCTACGTGTGCTGAGCCGGGGCCATGACACGCCTCGCACCCGTGTGCAGGATCGAGTGAAGCTCTGAAGTGCGGGGTATTCTCGAACTTCTTCTGATAAATCTCCTCATGACACGTCTTGCAGGTCTCGCTTCCAAGGTATTTTGCGGATTCACTTTGCTGCGCGACGGCCTTCTTTTCCTCTTGTCCGGCAGCAAAGCCCCGATGGATCATTACCAGAGAAAGGACGGCAATCACACAGGATGCGATTTGCTTACAACCTCGTCTCGTCTTCACAATCAGACTCCTCAATTGCAGGGTGGGCGTTTCCCACAACGCTGGATGTGGACTGCGCTCTCCTTATCGATCTTTCGAATTCGTGCGTGCTGAATCACTTGCCATAATCCGATTCTTGCTCTCATTATTTCTGGAGTTTCTGCACTCTCTCTGCGATGCCGAGCGTTTTCAGAATCTCCGGCGAGGCCTCGTCCATCGCGAGTGGCTCGTGGCAACCGCTGCAGTCCTGACTGATGGCTGCACCATCCGTTGTCACATGGGAGCCGTCATGGCATCGAAAGCATCCCGGAAAGTCCGTGTGGCCCAGGTTGTTCGGATAAGTGCCCCATGAAACTTGAAGGTCCGGAAAGACGTTGCGTTGATAAATCGCGAGAACCCCACGACCGGCCTGATGGATGTCTTCCTTACGTTTCGAATAGAGATCAGGGTAGGTCTGCTGATAAAAGCTGACCAGCGCACCCGGCAGTCTCTCAGTTGCGTCAGCCGTGGTGGCATACTTTGCCTTCAGCAGTTGTACGGCTTCTTTCTTGATGAAAGGTAGGGTCGCGGGAATTTCACCAAACGCCAGCGCTCGGTCCATCGCACGTTCGGGCAACTCGAAGGTATGGGTCGGACGGTTGTGGCAATCCACGCATTGCATTTCAAAGGTCGGCAGATCCTTGGTCGCATGGTTCGGCGGATCAGCACCGGCGAAAGTTCGCACCGTACCTGTATTCGTGTTCCGGTATTCCACCCACGGAATGGTCTGCCTCGCCGGGTCCGCAGCGGCAAAACGGATATGAACCCCAGGCGCGAGGTGTGCATTGTGAATTCCGGATATTCGATTCCCCCCCACCATCATCAGAAGAACCGTATCTGTGCGAGTATTCGCTTCGTCATCGCCGTACTTACTGAAGATCCGGAGACGCACGCCAGCAAACTTCTGAGGCCAATGGCAGTTCTCACACGTTTCGGTAGCCGGCACCAGACGGTTGCTTTCAATAGCCGACGGAATTGGCCTGTGATAGGTATTCAGCACCGTCTCGACCAACTGACGCAGCCCGCTGGTCTTGCTGCGGATCCAACCTGCCCCCCCGGGCGCCACGTGACACTCAACACACTCGACCCTGGAATGAGGTGAGTTTTGATACGCAGCAAATTCCGGGCTCATGACGTGGCATGATCCGCCGCAGAATGAGGGGGTCTCCATGTGCTTGACTGCACGATAGGTGATCTGCGTTCCGATCAGCACGTTGACAATCGTTACGACACCGAAAAACCAACCCAGACGTTGTAGCGCAGCCTTGCGATCGTACGCATCCTCGGTCACGCCTTCGCGAATCTGGCGTTTGCTCAAATAAATGCCGATAGGAACCAACACCAGTCCCGCAAAGAAGATGCTCGGAAGAACAAGGAGAACAATAATCCCAATGTAAGGATTCTGAGAATGACCATGGATCTGTCGCGGCACGACAAAAAGCGATGAAATCAGCGCGGTTGCAAGTAAGGTCAAGCCCAAAAGGCTCAACCAGTGTCGAGACACTACGAACCATACCGGCCTTTTGTTTGGAACACCCATAAGAACCACAGAACTGTTGGCAGAATAGAGAAGTCCCGGACGGGCCTCGACTGGCACTACTGACAGTTTTTTCTGTCCGTCGTGCGACAACCAACTACGAATTGTTTTGCCGGATGGAATTGCACTTCAGCACCGAATCGGCACTTCGTTGAGCAGAAACCACAACTCGCAACTCCTGGGAGAACAATTCGCAGGTTCATCATTTTCGCGGAAAACAGAGTGCTTCTCACACAGCCTTCTGTAGGCGAGGTAGCGAAGCTATAGGTGGACCGCCAGGATTGCGATGCTCGGTGGATTTCGAGAGAGTGCTGCTTCGCCGTTTAACCCCGCATCGATGGTCGGCAATCAACCGCTCGAAGCCTGCTCGTATGCGACGTACGTATGCACGAGTCACGAAAGAAAAATTGCTGTGCAGTTGCAAGACCGGCAAATGGACTGTTTTGTGCCGGTATATCGCAAGCGTCCGCCGATGGGAAGGCCCCCGAAAAGAGCTGGACCTTTTCTTGTTCCCTGGCTACGTTTTCGTTCACATGTCCTTGCGCAACCGACTCCGCGTTTTAGATTTGCCTCGGGTTGTACGGTTCGTCAGTTGTAATGGGCACCCGGTGCCGGTTCCCACACGCCGGAAATGGAGGCATTGAAGATCGGTTTGGCGGCTGGAGTAACCGCCGCGCCCCATTCCTGCCTGAAGCCGGGTGCCCTCTACTCGATTGTCCTCGGTTTTCTGCCTGGCGGCTGGTCTGCTACGGAGTGATCTTGAACACCGTGCCGCTGTTGTGCAGACCACCAAAGCGAGTCGTGCCGTAGAGGTTACTCTGGCTGTCGATGATCAGGCCGCCGAAAGGGTTGACACCGTCCGTCGCGTCGTTGGCGAAGCTGTGCAAGATCGACTCGGTCCATCCCGTTCCCGACGGGCTTAGCTTAAACACAGCGCCACATCCGTCCTGGAGTCCACCGCAACCGGAAACGCCACCACCGGTGGTTGTACCGTACAAGTTGCCCGCGGTGTCCATGATCAGTCCAGCAAAGGGTGCTGCCCCATCCGCGTCCGCGACGCCGTCAAAACTGTATAGGATCGTCTCCTTCTTGCTCCTGATGTTGACCTCGAACACTAAGCCATGCCCAAATGCGCCGCCTAATACCGATGTGCCAAAGAGATTGCCCTTGCTTAAGATCAATGTAGCGCCAGAACTATTCCCGTCTTGTGTACACGGTAGAGCGCACCATTTGTCGTACAGCCTGGTTTCGGTTTGGCTAGGACTGACTTCAAACACTCCGCCGGCGCCGTTTGCGCCGCCGAACCACGTCGTGCCATAGAGATTGCCTAGAGTGTCCCTAACCAGGCCGCCGTAAGGCGTAGCAAAATCCGGAGTGTTTTGAAAGGCATGAAGAACGATCTCGCCCCCCGCTGCGGTCAACTCAAACACGGTCCCGTCGTTCAACGAGCCGCCACCGAGCGTCGTGCCGTATAGGTTACCCGCCGTGTCCATGACCACCCCGGCATAAGGGTTAGCCCCGTCGGAACAACCCGACGCGGCACAGAAACTGTAGAGGACACTTTCAATTCCTGACGCGTTGATCTTAAACACCGTGCCTTGGCCGTGAGCGCCCCCAGAGTAGGTCGTACCGTAGAAATTGCCGCTCTTGTCCATGATCAGGCCGTCGAAAGGGCTCGCCCCGTCAGCGCAACTCTGCTGTGCACAGAAACTGTAGAGGACTCTCTCAACGCCCGACGCGTTGATCCGGAATACCGTGCCTTGGTTGTGAGCGCCTCCGGAGGTGGTTGTGCCCACGAGGTTGCCCCTTGGGTCCCGAACCAGCTTGACGTTTGGGTACTGCCCATCCGTGCAGCCAGTCCGTGAACAGAAGTCGTAGAGCTTTTGTTCGGTCTGTGCAGATGCCGGGCAGACAACCAACAGTATGGCGATTGAAAGAGACGCTAGTGCGGTCGTCCAACGGTAAATTCTGGTATTGGAATTTTGCTTCATCGTTTTTCTCCACTGAAAGAAGTTGATGTCGAATGTCGGTCTGACAGTTTCGAGATCATGCTGACGGTGCAGCTTCCTGTCCCAAACTCTGTCCGGTTGCGCGGACTCAAACACGAACTCAATACACCACCAGCCAGTAATATTCGCCGACACCAATCTGTTGACGGGGAATGTTGTACCAGACCACCTGGAAGGTGTGCGGATCCACCGGAATGATTGAAGGCACTGCAAACTCGGCACCCCACACGTTGGCGGAGACGAAGCGATCGTCAATCTCGAAGCCAAAATCGAGGTTGAATACGCCTTCGCCCGTTTCGATGAGATTGAAACCGCAAGGCGGAGTCGTGGCGGCGCTTCCGATCAATGACGAGTTGAAGCACCTTTGGATGGAATAGGGCGGTTGGCTAGTGTTGACGAAGACCATCGCTTTCACCCAACCGCCACTGCCCCGGTCCTGTTGCGCGTTGCCCGTGGCTGCGAACGCAAGACCTTGCGAGGTCAAGCTCTTGCCGACGACTCCAATGCCGGTCGAGTTGGTTTCGCCGATCACGCCAACCCCGGTCGCGCCAGTAGCCAGGCCGAAGACGCCGCGCCCCTGATCGGAGGCTGACTGGCCAATCACCCCGAAGGTAAATCCGGCCGCGCCGGTGGCAGTGGCGGAACCCTGAATCGCCCCAACACCGTTTCCGTTGCCGGTCATAGTGCTGTTAACTCCCCCGACCAAGGTGTTGGTCGTCAGCGTAGGAGTGGCGACCCCAGCGGACGAATTGATACTGCCGGTAGCGGTGATACTGCCGCCGGTAGTCAAACCGTTTGTAGCGGTGACTGTTCCGCTTGAACTGATGTTGCCGGTTACGGTCTGGCTGCCAGAGACCTTCAGCGTGCTGCCGCTTTGCGTCACGATTGAACTGGTGATGGTGGCGTTGCCACCAGCAGTGGCAAAAACGGGAACAAACCCTGTCTTGCAGGCGGTGCCTGACGTGCAGAAAATTTCGTTTGGGTCGACCGGCGCGTTGATCTGACCTTGCCGGCCGGAAGCCGAGGCGGCTTGCTGCGCGACGAGCGAAAGGGTGCAACCAAACAACACGAGCAAAACACTTAAACAAACGAATGGACGCTGCATCAGTTTATCTCCTTATTAATTCACAATTGCCGGGGTGCCCACTTTTCGCACAGAACGCGAAGAGTGGGGACCCCGCAGAGTGCGTTGTCAGTAGACGATTAGCCAGAACTTGGCGTCTGCGAACGTGTCGTCTTTGTAAGTCTCTACTTCGACCTGGTTCGGTGTGAGAGTGTGAATGCACCCAAGGAGATCGGAGCAGGCAGTGACCTGATCTGGAAGTCCGTTGACTCCAAAAAAGGGTGCGTTGGTGAGGGAGTAGAACCGATCGTCGACTTGAAAGCCGAAGTCAAAAACGTAGTCCCCGGGTCCAGTCTTGTCTTTCGAAAAGCCGCAGGGCGGCGTGCTGGCGGCTGCTCCAGAGAGCGTGGAATTGAAACACCGTACGATCGTGTCGAAGAAGCCGTCGTAGAAGAGCATCGCTTTGACTGTGCCACCGGCCGTACGGGGCTGCGATGCGTTGCCTGAGCTGTCGAGCGCCAGTCGCGGCTGACCGAGGCTATCGCCGAAAAAGATTTTCTTTCCGGAAGTAACCCGCATCCCGCCGTCGCCGGCTTGAGCTCCAAGCATGAAACAGTTGGGGCAGCCTGCCTGGAACAGTTCGGTTGTGCCACTACCGTTGTAGGTGAGAATGGAGTTTGAGTCGGTCGTGGAATTGCTGCCGAACTTTGCGATCCCAGCGTGAATGCCCGCGGTCGCAGAAAAGACGTCGAGCGTCGCGCCCGGCGTAGTCGTGCCAACTCCAACGTTGCCCATTACGCCGACATTACCCGTCACATTCTGATTTCCGAGGAAGTTGTTGGATGTGGCCAGTTGCGGAACTTTGGTGGTGTCGAGGTTCAAAGTCTGCACGCCGCCCGTGCCACCACCGGTCAGATCGGTTCCGGCCTTGACCGCGGTGACGACCTTGCTGGTGTCCACACTAAGAGTTACGGTGCCACTGGTGCCGCCGCCCAGAAGATCGGTCCCTGCAGTCACGCCGGAGATCGTTCCGGTGCCTGGGAAGACCTGCCCGTTGGCGAATGTGATCAGGCCGGTACTCGCAATTTTCAGACCCGTCTCGGCCGGATTGCTAGAACCGGTACCGAAGAGAAGGTTTAGTGTTCCGCTCGGATTTGTCGTGTTATTGCCGGTGGGTTCTGCCTGCCAGCGGAAGTTTTCCGCCACTGCGGCGTTGGTGCCGCTGTTGAAGGAGGAAGCCGTCAGTGTGACGGTTTGCGAGTGTTTGCCTGCAGTGGAAGTGGCCGTGCCGGTCGCCGGCAGACTCAGATTGCCGCGAACGGTTGTGGAACCTTGCACGTCCAGCGTGCTCGCCGGTGCTGTGGTGGCGATACCTACTTTAACGCTGCTGCCTGATCCTGATTGAAACAACGCCGAACTAACGATGTCGCTGGTCGTGTCCCAAAGAGGAAGGAAGCTGGCTGAGCCCAATCCTGTGATGGCAGAATTCGGCGGCGGAGCGCTGGATGAGCTCGTGCTACTGATTGAGTTCGCGCTCGCATTCGTTATAGTCGGCGGCGCGGCCAGCACGAAGGCTGAGGACGGGAGTCCCCCCAAGGTCTCCGCGTCCGCAGCCTTCAGTGCATAGGGCACGCTAAGCAGCAGGATGCGAGGTTGCTCCTGCCCCCCATTTACGGTCACACCCAGCCAGCGCGCCTCTCCCGACGTGAACAGGTCGAGGGGCAGGCCATCCGGCTTGGTTGCGCCGAGTTGTGCGGTGTAGTTGCCCTTCGCGTCCGCCTGGACATTCTGGCTTTCGAGCCACAGGGCCGATCCTCCGTCCTGGTCGTTGTAGATGGCGAACGTGACTCCGACGACCCCAGTAATCGGCTTCCCCTGCAGATCCGCCGATTTGCCCGAGAAGTTGACCAAGCGCGGAACCGCGGAACCAGGTGTTGAACGCGGTACCTGCGCGTTTGTGAAGGAACTAATGCACGCGGTGGCGATGCACAAACCAATGAGGCGAGTGACAGTTTTCATGTTGTTGGCTCCTCGGTCCCTGCCCGGCAAACGACCACGAGAACCGCGGCCATCCTGGCCCAACTCCGTTTTGGGGTCAATATCCGGTGGCTGTCGGATGTCTTATTTTTTTCTGTCGAGCTAATCAATACAAACTAAGAGAGTTGTGGCAATCGTCGAGAAAACGAGCTTGTCGGAGTGAGATACAATAACTTCCTGCTTGTGGGGTCGTCGTCTTGGGGTTCCGAGCTTTTGACTGCTGAGCTAATCAGGTTCGGTGAAGATTTCGAGCTTGATCTTCGCGCCTACGAATTACGGCGAGGCGGGAGATCCCTTCGGCTCGAGCCCATCCCTATGGGGCTTTTGGTTCTCCTCGTCGAGCGCAGGGGTGTGCTGGTCACGCGCGATCAGATTGTCGAGCGAGTTTGGGATAAGAATGTTTATTTCGATACCGACAACAGTATCAATTCGGCGGTGCGCAAACTCCGGCAGGCGCTGAAGGACGATCCGGACCGTCCCAAATTTATCCTTACGGTGACCGGCAAGGGATATCGCTTCGTTGCACCCGTCGAGGAAGTCGTGCCACCCGCCGCCCTGGGCCGAGAACCAAAGCTAGAATCTCCTTCTTCAGACGCTGCTTTGCTGGGCAAGAAAATCTCTCATTACCGGATCACCCAGATGCTGGGTGGCGGTGGCATGGGCGTGGTCTACAAAGCCGAGGATCTTAGGCTGGGCCGTCCAGTCGCACTCAAGTTTCTGCCAAGCGAACTAGCCAGCGATCCTGTCGCTTTCGAGCGCTTGCAGCGTGAGGCCCGCGCAGCTTCCTCTCTTGACCATCCCAATATTTGCTCTATTTTCCAACTTGACGAGCACGAAGGCCAGCCTTTCATCGTCATGCAATTCCTGGAAGGTCAAACACTGCGCGAGTGGATCGAGTTCGCGTCGGCCACTCTTCCTGAAGAGCGGCTCGCGAATCTAGTCGAACTTGCGATTCAGATCGCAGACGGCCTGGAGGCAGCCCATCGGAACGGAATCGTCCACCGCGACATCAAGCCGACCAACATCATTATTACTACCCGAGGCCAGGCGAAGATTCTGGATTTCGGCGTGGCAAAGTTCATCGATTCCCTGGATGCCGCGGAAGCCAAGGATGCCCCCCATCAAGCCACCGGGGAAGCACCGAATGATGGCGACCTCCATCTGACGCGCACCGGAGCCTCGTTGGGCACGCCGTCCTACCTCTCTCCTGAACAGATTCGCCGCGAAAAAATCGATGCCCGGACGGATTTGTTTTCCTTCGGCCTTGTTCTCTACGAAATGGCGACGGGGCATCGTGCGTTTTCTGGAAGCACGGTCACCATGATTCGCGAGGCGGTGTTAAGCGATGCGCTGATCCCCGCGAGCGGATCGGACACCTCCATCCCACCGATACTCGATCACATCCTCGCGAAAGCTCTTCAGAAGGACAGAAATCTTCGTTACCAGAGCGCCGCAGAGATGCAGACCGACCTCCAAGGTCTCAAGAATTCCCTGGCGCACGAAGACCGCCTCACGCCTGCGCCGCGCGCCAAATCGCGTGTACGATTCTGGGTCGTTGCCGGGTTAACGGTTGTAATTGCCGCCGGCGTCTCGATTGCCACCTTTATCCGATCGAGCCACGCAAGAGCGCAAAGGCTTTCCGATCAGGACACCATCGTTCTCGCCGACTTTGCGAACTCCACAGGGGATGTCGTCTTTGACGATACCCTGAAGCAAGCCCTCAATGTTTCTCTTAGCCAATCCCCCTTTCTGAATATTCTGCCCAACAGCAAGGCGAACCAAACCCTGAAGCAGATGACCCGTCCGCCCAACACCCCTCTTACGCCCGATATTGTGCAGGAACTCTGCGTACGTGCGGGAAGCAAAGCTTATGTTGCCGGTGCCATCGGCGCTCTCGGAACCGAATACGTCCTGGGTCTCAAGGCAGTGAACTGCCAGTCAGGAGATCTCTTGGCGCAAGAGCAAGTCACGGTTGCGAAGAAAGAGAGGGTTCTTGACGCACTGGGTACGGCCACGACCCGCTTGCGTAGCGCGCTGGGTGAGTCGTTGGCAAGTGTACAGCGGCTCGATGTCCCCCTCGATCAAGGGACGACGCCCTCCCTGGAGGCGCTCAAGTATTACACCGATGGACGACATGTGTTGTTGAGCAAAGGAATGACCGCGGCCATCCCGTACTATGAACACGCCATCGCACTTGACCCGAACTTCGCCAGCGCCTATCTCTCGCTCGGCGTCGCCTACAGTAATCTGAACCAATTCGCGCGCGCGCGCGTTGCGGTCACAAAAGCCTATGAGTTATCTCAGCACGTAAGTGAGCGTGAAAAGTACACGATTTCTTCGTATTACAACATGCAAGTGACTGGAAACCTCGACAAGTCCATTCAGATTTACCAGGAGTGGCTGGCCAACTATCCCCGCAGTGTGGGCGCCCTCGTGAATATGGGGCAGGCCTATGCCGAGGAGGGGCAGTACGAAAAGGGCATCGAGTTGGCACAGCGCGCACGCACGTACGAAAAGAACGCCATCGTATACGGAAATATTGTCCTTTACCAGATTAAGGTGAACCGTTTCGACGAAGCTCGCAAAACACTGGAGGAAGCAGGTGCTCTGAATTTCGACGATGATGTTATGCACCTCAATTCCTACCGCCTCGCTTTTCTGCAAGGCAACGAACGCGGCATGGACGAGCACGCCTCATGGTTTGATGCCAACCCCGACTACCAAAGCGAAATGCTTCGCGTACGGTCACAAAGAGCCGCCTATACAGGACATTTGAAACAGGCACGCGAGTTCACCGTGCGAGCCGTCGAAACGTCCAAAAGAGTCGACAACATCGAATCCGCGGCCTTCGCACACACCGACTCCGCGTTGCGCGAAGCTCTGTACGGAAACTTTCCCCTCGCGCGTCGTGAGGCCGCCGCCGCCTTGGCTCTTGCACACGATAGCCGCGCTGTCGAGCGGGAAGCAGGGTTGGCCTATGCGCTGGCGGGCGACTCAGCGCACGCACAAGCAATCGCCAATGATCTGGCAAAGAACTTGCCCGAAGATACGATTGTGCAGTCCGTGGTCCTGCCTGCCATTCGTGCAAAACTTGAAATTGACCGGAACCATCCTGATCAGGCGATCACGCTTCTCGAGTCGGCCCGCCCCTACGAATTTGGCGACAATCTCAATGGTTGCGCCTACTCGGCCTACCTGCGGGGACAGGCCCTGCTTCGCGCGGGCAAACCATCTCCCGCCGCAGATGACTTCCGCCGCATCCTCGACCATCGCGGCGTCGTTCTTTCCTGTCCCACCGGCGCTGCCGCACGCCTCGCGCTGGCGCGCGCTCTCACCATGCAAGCCGCCTCTGATCGTGCGGCCTCCGCGGAGCGCGAGCCAGCCAGAGAAGCGTATCGGGAATTTCTTTCATTGTGGAAAGATGCAGACCCCGACATCCCCAGTCTGCAAGAAGCCAAAACCGAGTTCGCGAGACTGCAATAACCCGCTCTGTCGATCCTTGCTTCAGTTGTGGTCGATGCCTAAGGTGCGAACTGCAAAATCCCATCGAAATTTCACGTGGTGGGAAACCAGTAATCTGATCAGAATTCTGCTTGAAGAGAATGGATTCTTTGTGGCATTGTACTCAGACTTCGGGTGCGAGGTGAGACGGTGGGCAAAAAGCTGTTGTGCTTCGCGTTACCGTATTCAATCGTTTCAATGTTGCTCCTCTTTGTGGCGAACCCTGCCTACGCGGATGTGACGGGTTCGCTTACGGGTGTTGTTCATGATCGTGCCAAAGCGGTCGTTGTCGGTGCTAAGGTCACGATCATTAACACACAAACCAATCTCAGCCAAGTAGGCACTTCGGCCGCAGACGGAACATTCCACTTCCTGGCTCTGCCTGCCGGGAGCTACACCGTCATCGCAACTGCCGCTGGTTTCCGACAGTACACGGGCACGAACATCACGTTGCAGGTGAACGATCAACTCCACCTTGACATTACGCTGGATGTCGGCGCGATCTTGGAGCATGTCGAGGTTGCCGCGGACATGACACACGTGGAAACCGAGAGCACGCAGTTGGGCGACGTCATCGATTCGAAGAAAATGCTAGCCCTGCCGCTCAACGGGCGTAGCTACCTTGACTTGTTGGGCCTTCAGGCTGGTGTGGCTCCGAGCGGTTCCGTCACCATCGGTGGCGATTCAGGATCGGGCGCAAGGGCCGTCTCAGGTTACATGCAAAACGCCGGCAATGTCTCGGTGAACGGCCAGCGCGAAACAGCCAACGCATTCCTGGTAAATGGCGCCGACGTCAGCGAAGGGCGAAATCTCGGGGCTGGTCTGGTTCCGAATCTCGACTCGGTGGAAGAGTTCCGTCTTATCACCAATAGCTTCGACGCGGAATACGGAAAGTTCAGCGGCGCTGTGATGAACGCGATCACCAAGTCGGGCACGAACCGCATCCACGGCGATGTTTTCGAGTTTCTGCGCAATGACGCGATGGATGCCCAGAACTACTTCTTCTCCGGCCAGCCTAAGACTGAGCTGCGACAGCATCAGTTTGGTTTTACGGCGGGAGGCCCATTCTGGAAAGACAAGCTCTTCTGGTTCACGGATTATCAAGGAACCAGAATAGTTCGGGGCGCGGAAGTCAGCGGCATTCCCACGCCCAGCGCCGCAGAACTTGGCGGCCAGTTTGATCCTTCACTTTTGACCGGCACCGTCGATGGCACCTCCGGGGGCGGGCCATGTCCAGCATGCGGCTGGCCGGACGAGCTCTCAGCCCGATTGGGCGGGCAACCAGTGACGGTCGGAGAGCGATACAGTTTCGCGGGCTGCAATTCGACGGCAGACTGCGTCTTTCCGGGCGGCTTAATTCCCCAAACTGCGTGGTCGGCACCCGCGATGGGAATTCTCCCATTCATCCCGGCTGCGAATAACAGCGATGGCACATTTTCCGACAATCGTCAAAAGAATAGGATTACTGACAACAAAATCGGAGAGCGAGTCGACTTCAACAATCGGAAGACGGGCAACTGGTCCTTCTATTATCACTTTGACGATTCGACGGTGAACAGCGCCGTGCCCGATGGCGGTGCATCCGTTCCAGGCTTCCCCGCGGTAACGCCAACCCGGGCGCAAGAGTTTGTTATCAGTGACAATAAGACCATCGGAACTACCGCCGTGAACGAGGCGCGGCTGACCTTCTTCCGTACCGCAACCCACCTCGACAATCCGAGCGGTGGCAAGGCATCGCTTGCCTCACTGGGTTTCGTCACCGGTGTCGGTACTCTGGGTATTATTCCCGACGCCCCTCCTGGCTTTGCGGAGTATGTGCCCCAAATCTATTTCAACAACGGTTTCACCATCGGCACACCGTCTTTAATTACGTTCCAGCCCAATAATACCTACACGGTGTCAGATGGGGTTTCCATGTCCAGGGGCAAACATACGCTCAAGTTCGGTGGAGAATTCCGCTATCTGCAAGTGAACGAACGTAACTTAGCCAGTCAGGACGGGGCTTTCGTTTTCGATGGCACAGCGACCGGCAACGATTTCGCTGACTACCTGCTTGGAATGCCTACGGGAGCCGGCGGTGGCTACACCCAGGCAGCATTGCAACTTCTGGATTCGCGCACCCGTTACGGCGGCGCTTATGTGCAAGACACATGGAAGGTAACTCCCGATCTGACACTGAATCTGGGGCTTCGCTGGGAAGCTAGCATGCCCTGGTACGACACGCAGGGAAAGATCCAAACCTGGGTGAAGGGACAACAGTCAACGGTCTTTCCGGGTTCGCCCCAAGGCCTCGTGTATCCCGGCGACGCAGGCATTCCCAAGACACTGGCCCCCACTAAGTACAACAATTTCGGACCGCGACTTGGCCTCGCTTACTCTCCCAGCTTTAGCGATGGAGTCTTGGGCAAGGTCTTTGGCGGGCCGGGAAAAAGCAGCATCCGTGCCTCCTACGGCTTGTACTACACGTCGGTTGAGGATTTGAACCTCTTCTACGAAGTGGGAGACGCTCCCTTCGGCTTGTACTGGACCAGTCCTGGTGCAGTTGATTTTGCCGAGCCCTTCCGCAATCGGCTCGACGGAGGCACCGACGGCGAAGGGCAGCGCTTCCCATTCACCGTTCCGATTCCAGGCAGTCCGTCCAACAAGACGCTGGATTTCTCAGTTTACGAGCCGCTCTCTTATTTCCCGGGATACGACATTCATAACAAGCTGCCGTACGCCGAGCACTTCAATTTCTCCATCCAGCGTGAGTTGAGTCCATCCACTGTCTTGACTCTGTCCTACGTGGGCACCGAGGGTCACCGGCTCATCGCGCAGACTGAAGCCAACCCGGGGAATCCAGCGTTGTGTGAGCAACTTGCCGCACAGGGTGCTAATTGCGGCCCCAATGCTGAGCAGAACACGTTCACTGTCGGCGCGAATACGATTTACGGGACCAGGGATGCTCTCTTAAATCCGAACTACTGCCCGTCAGCGGGGAGCCTCTGTTTTGGTTTTGGTAACACCTTCACCAAGCTGGTTGCAAATTCCGTCTACCATTCTGGACAGGCGACAATCCAGCGCAGGGCTGGTGATGTAACCTTCCTGGCTTCGTATACGATCGCGAAAGCCATCGATGATTCCTCTGCCTTCGGCGAGCTGATCAACTTTTCAAACGCTAAACTTAGCCGTGGCTTGTCATCGACGGACGTGCACCAGAACTTTGTGGTCAGCTATAGCTGGGAGTTGCCGTTTTATCGGTATATCCACAGCTTGCCAAGGCTTACGAAAGGTTGGACGATACAGGGCATTACCCGATTCGCGACCGGATTTCCGATCCAGATGAGTGATGGAAATCCTGGGGGCCCGTGTACGCAGTTCGACCCGACGACGACGCCGCCGACGCCCCTGTGCGTGGGCGATGCCTCGCTTACCGGCAGCCCCTCCACCGACATGCCTAATCTCGTTGGGCCGATTCACATCCACAATCCGCGCGATACCTCCGGGACGTATTTTGACCAGAGTGCTTTTACAGCAACTGCCTGCAATCTGACATCAACGGGCGTCTTGATGGGTACTGACTGTGGATCTTTCGGTACAGCGAACCGGCGATTCTTTCACGGTCCCGGATTCAACAACACCGACTTCGGAATCACTAAGATCGTTCCCATCACTGAAGCAACGCATTTCGAGATTCGAGGCGAATTCTTCAACATCTTCAACCACGCGCAATTTATCAACCCGAGCGGGGACGTCAGCAACGACACCTTCGGGAACGTCACGAGTGCCCGCGATGCGCGCATCGGGCAGGTCAGTGCGAAGTTCGTCTGGTGATCTGTGAAATGACAACTGTAGGCGAGGCTGAACCAGCCTCGCCTACAATTTTTTGTGGCCACCACGGGGAGTCAAGGCGCCCCTCTCTGCGGACTCAACGTGCTAGGCTGTAGTGCTTATGGCTCGGCTTCTTGTCCTCTTCCTCATTGCAGTGTCTTGTCTCGCACAAACTGCTGAGGATTACCGCCGTGACGCCACCGAGTTCGCCCGCCAACAATCATGGGATCAGGCGATCGAGAAATATCGTAAGGCATTGGAGCTTGAACCTAACGATGCCCTTACCCACTACAACCTGGCCCTCGCCCTCAAATACAAAGGGGATGGCCGTCAAGCAGTCGATCAGTTCGAGGCCGCGCTTCGCCTCAAGCCGAAATGGGCCGACGCACACTACGGTCTAGGCGCAACCTGGTATGACCTGCACGAACTTGAGGCGGCACTGAAAGAACTGCGGCTTGCTACGTCGCTCGAGCCTGCCAAGGCCGCACCGCATCGACTGCTTGCGCGCATCTATCTGGAGCGAAATGCCCCTTCTGATGCCAGGCGTGAATTGATGCGCGCAGTTGCCAGCAAACCTTCTGCCGATCTTTATTCTGACCTGGGCGTCACCGAAGGACAGCTTGGGAATCTTGCTGCTGCGGCACTCAATTTTCGCCACGCAATCCAGCTCAATCCAAAACTTGCCAGTCCGCACCTGCTTCTAGGCATGACCTTGCGTCGTCAAGACGACCACGCGGGTGCGCTCGCCGAATTCCGCAAAGCGATAGCGATCGATCCCAAGGATCCACAAGCTCAATTCAATTTTGGAAAAGAACTGAAAGAAGCTGGCGACTTAGTCGGTGCGATTGCGGCATTCCAATTCGCCATCGAGCTGAAACCTGATTTCGAAGAAGCGCATTACAACCTCGGAATAGCGTTGCGCGCTCAGGGCCAGACGGATGCAGCAAAAAAGGAACTCAATGAGATCAGCGGATTACGCGACTTTCGTACGCATTTGGCGCAGGCGAAATTGCTGATCCTTCAAGGCGTAGAGGCACTGAAACAGCAAAAGTTGGATGACGCTTTGAGCCTCTTTCAAAAAGCAATCGACGAAAGTCCCCAGTTGCCGACCGGCTATTACTATTTGGGGCTGACTTGGCAGCGCAAAAACGATCCTGAGCGTGCCCTCGCCGCTTATCAGAAAGCGCTCGAATTGAAACCGGACTATGCCCAGGCACATACAAGTATGGGATTGATTTACTGGCTTAAAGATGATCATTCGCGCGCGATCCATGAGTTCCGGGAGGCCGTGATGTGCGATCCCGACTTAGCAGAGGCTCACTACAATCTGGGATTCGCACTGGCGCAATCAGGAAATCTCGACGAAGCCATCCACCAACTGAACGACGCTATCAGTGTCAACCCCGGGTATAGCGATGCGAGGGTCCAACTCGGGTTAACGCTTAATCAGAAAAACGACACGGCCGGCGCCATAAACGTTTTCCGCGAACTGGTTCGTCGTGAACCAAATTTCGCTGAAGGTCACAACAATCTCGGATTGATGCTGCTGCAGACTGGCAGACTCGGCGAAGCGCAACAGGAATTTATGAATGCGGTGCATCTGAACCCGCAATATGCTGAGGCACATTTTAATTTGGGTTTGACGCTGCATCAGAGGGGCAACGAGGCGGAATCGCATCAAGAATTCGAAAAAGCGTACACAATCGAACCGGCCTTGCGAAGGGAGCCTCATCCCTAAACCTATGCCGAGAGCACCGGCTTCGCTTCCGCAACGGCAGGTGAAGCGTAAAAAATGGCTCCTCAGGTAGGATTCGAACCTACAACCCTTCGGTTAACAGCCGAATGCTCTGCCATTGAGCTACTGAGGAGTGTGGTGACGTGCAGTCATCATCATAGCATTTGGGAAAAGGGGGCGCTAGTCGGTGGTAGGCTAAACGTTGAGGCGTTTTATGGTGGGAGGGCGTTTGGTCTGGGCTTTTTCTTCTCTTCTTTTATTTGTGGGGGGTGCGGTGTTTGCGGCGGACAACTCGCAAAAGCCGCCGGCTCCTTCTTCTAATAATTCTAATGCGGCGCCGCCGGAGACTGCGCTCAAGCCTGTCATCGACATGTATCACGGGGTGAAAGTTCGCGACGACTATCGGTGGCTCGAGGACGGCACCAGCGCTGAGACGCAGAAGTGGGTTGCGGAGGAGATGGCTTACACTCGGGCGCTGCTTGATCCGCGGCCGGGGCGCGAGGCGATTCACAAGCGGCTGACTGAGTTGCTGTCGATTGGGAACATTTCTGTGCCCATGATGGCGGGCAAGCATTATTTTTATTCGAAGCGCGAGGGGCTGCAGAACCAGCCGGTGCTTTACGTGCGCGAGGGGCTCGACGGCGCCGATCGTGTGCTCGTCGATGCGAACCAACTTTCGGCCGATGGAACGATCGCCCTCGACTGGTATATCCCGAGCGAGAATGGGAAATATCTTGCTTACGGGACTTCGGCAAGCGGGTCGGAGATGTCGACGCTGCACATTGTTGAGACCAAGACTGGCACGATTCTACCTGACACGATCGAGCGGACGCGGGCGGCTTCGATTGCGTGGCTGCATGACAACTCCGGGTTTTATTACACGCGGTACCCGAAGAAGGGCGAGGTTCCCGACGGGCAGGAGATGTACAACCGCCACGTCTTTTTTCATCTGCTCGGCACCGATCCCGATACTGACGACAAGATTTTCGGCGAGGGGCGCGATCCCGAGGACTGGCCGAATGTGCATCTGTCGAATGACGGGCACTGGCTGCTGATTGATGTCGAGCAGGGGTGGACCAAGTCCGAACTTTTCCTGATGGACTTGAAGAAAGCGACGCCGCCGACACGCATCACGACAGGCAAGAATTTTCTTTATCGCGGCGAAGTGTATGACGGGAAGATCTACATCACCACAAATGAGGATGCGCCGCGCTATCGCGTGTTCGTCACCGACGCGGGGGATTATGAGCGCGAGAACTGGAAGGAACTGATCCCTCAAACGGACGCGGTGCTGCAGAGCGTCGGCGTGTACGGCGGCAAGCTGTTTGCGCAGTACGAGAAGGATGCGTCGTCGCAGTTGATGTTGTTTGATCTTGAGGGAAAGAAGATTAGCGACATTGCGCTTCCGGCGATCGGCACGGTGTTTGGGACGGACGGGCGATGGAATCGCGACGAGGCGTTCTTCGGATTTCAGTCTTTCACGATGCCGCCTTCGATTTATCGGGTGGAATTAAACGGGCAGGCGCCGAAATCCGAGCGGGGCGGCGATGGTTCAAGCGTCCCTCCGGGACGCGAAATGAAGGACGCGGTTTCCCCGGCGCTAAAAGCGCCGGGCTATTCTCAGACGCCCCTCCGGGGCGATAATCCCGCGACTTCGTCATCTGATGGAGAGGCAAGCAAACTCCAGGGGCTAAAGCCCGCATCATTACCCGACTCTGACGGCACGAGTGGAACTCGTGCCCTTCCCAAAACCAGCGATGTGGCGAGCGCAATCCCGAAAACGGTTTACGGGACGAGTGCCCCTCCCCAAGCGATCGACGCGGCGAGTTCGCAAGGAAAGGAGCCGATCCTCTGGGCGAAGGTTGATGCGCCTTCGATCGATGCTTCGGCGTATGAAGTGAAGCAGGAGTGGTTCACTTCGAAAGATGGGACGCGCGTCCCGATGTTTGTCGTGCATAAGAAAGGATTGCAGCAAAACGGGAAGAATCCCACGCTGCTCACGGGCTACGGCGGATTCAACGTGAGCCTGACGCCGGCATTCAGCCGCACTGCGTATTTATGGATGGAGCACGGCGGCGTTTATGCAGTCGCGAACCTGCGCGGCGGGGCGGAGTTTGGCGAGGACTGGCACCGCGCCGGCATGCTCGACAAAAAGCAGAACGTGTTTGACGACATGATCGCCGCGGCCGAGCATCTGATTGCGGCGAAGTATACGGACAAGAATCATCTGGCGATCCAGGGCGGGTCGAATGGCGGGCTGCTGATGGGCGCGATGATGACGCAGCGTCCGGACCTGTTTCGCGCCGTGGTGTGCCAGGTGCCGTTGCTGGACATGATCCATTACCAGGATTTTCAGATTGCGAAGCTGTGGATCCCGGAATACGGGACGTCGGAAAACGCGGAGCAGTTCAAGTGGCTCTACGCCTACTCGCCGTATCACCACGTGAAGACGGGCGCGGAGTATCCCGCGATCCTTTTTATGACGGCGGATTCGGACACGCGCGTGGACCCGATGCACGCGAAAAAAATGGCGGCGAAGATGCAGGCCGAGGCGAAGAATGGGACGAGCCACACGCGTCCGATTCTGTTGCGGATTGAATCGAAGGCGGGGCACGGGGCTGGGAAGCCGGTGACGAAGCAGATCGAAGAATTTACGGATGTGTATTCGTTTCTGTTTTGGCAGTTGGGGGTGAGGCAGTAGGGGCTCAACGCAGAGGGCGCGGAGGACACGGAGGGAATTGTAGCTTTGCGGTCCGTGGTTCCCACCCTTTCGCGGAGAGCGCGAAAGGATGGGGCAGCCTCATTTACTTTCGTTCAATATTTTAGAGCGGGTCCCTCGGGCTCATCGCGCGGGAGTGGCCCGTTTGTGCCGTCCCTGCGGGACTTGGGTCTCTTCTCTTCGCCTACCCCGGACTTACCCTTCGGCTTCGCTCAGGGCAGGCTGGGGCTAATGAATGGCGTCGCTTCGCGACTGGAGTTGGGGGCGGGTTCAGCCGTCCCTACGGGACGGAGGTTCAATTTTGGGGCCGGGTCCCGGCGTTGAAACGCCGGGCTATTTTCGGGCGTCCCTACGGGACTTTGCCGCTTTAACACCTTCAGGTCGCGGGGAGAATTCCCTGACGCTTTCGAGGCGGCGCGTGAGATTGCAGGGATCTTTCGACTGCGCGTGCCGGTTCGCGTTGCTCTCCGGCATGCTTCGCTCAAGATGACAAGTCAGCGGTTGTGTTGATGGGCACGGCGCGGCAGTCGCCGGCGCGTTCGGCCGTCCCTACGGGACGGAGGGTCATTTTAGGGTACGCTTCCCGGCGTTGAAACGCCGGGCTATTTTCGGGCGTACCCTTCGGCTTCGCACAGGGCGGTGTCTGCGGGACTCTTCTGGTCTGACGCACGCGGGCTGAGGCGGGGGCGTCCCGGGTGCGAGGTCAAGATCAAAGTCAAAAGCAGGTTCCTCCTTCGTCGGAATGACAAAGAGGAGTGGAATGACACGGAGTGAGTCGGAATGACAAAGAGACTTGTAGAAGTTCCTGACGCGTTTGCGGCGGCGCACGAAGTTACAGGGATCTTTCGCTGCGCATGCCGAATCGCTTCGCTCTCCGGCGTGCTTCGCTCAAGATGACAAGTCAGCGTTGTGGGCCGCGTCGTTGCGTTGCTAGAGCGGGAATCTATGCTGGCTGCAGCATCGTGCCCACCCTTTCGCAGAGCGCGCGAAAGGATGGGGCACCCGGCACGGAAGAGGGCTATTCGTAACGAATCGCTGCCGCGGGGTCAAACCGCATCGCGCGACGCGCGGGAATGTAGCATGCTAAGACGGCAACCACGATCAGCAGGCAGGAAACGGCGGCAAAAGTAAGCGGATCGTGCGCCGTCACTCCGAACAGCAGGTGCGACATGAGCCGTGTGAACCCCAGGCCCACGCCGATCCCAATCGCGACGCCTACTAGCGCTAACTTCGTGCCCTGCTCGAGCACCATTTGCAGCACGTGCCCGCGCTGTGCTCCGAGTGCCAGGCGAATTCCAATTTCGCTTCGGCGTTGGGACACGGTGTATGACATCACGCCATAAATGCCGATGACTCCCAGCGCGAGCGCCATAGACGCGGCAATTCCCAGCATCACCAGAGTAAAGGAGGTGCGCGCCATCGATTTGTCGTACACGTCTTGCATGGTCCGCACAGACGCTAGCGGCAAATTCGAGTTCACCGACCATACGGCCTGATTGACCTCGTTCAGAAAGCTCTCGGTTCCTGTGCGCTCGCTGCGGATGGCAAAGGTCATTGTGCGCCACGCCTGTACTGGTCCTGGACCAAAAAGGTTGGCCATCAGCGGAGGCCAGTACACGATTGCCGGCGCGGTCTCCTGCACGCCCTTCTCGCGGACCTCCTGGACGACACCGATCACTTCATACCACGGCATCTTAGGAAATTCGCGCAGGCGCTTTCCGATCGCAGCCGACGGCGTGCCCCACAGCTCGGCGGCCAGACTCTCGGAAATCATCACCACCGGTTGAGAACCGTAAATTTCGCTCCAGGTCATCTCGCGTCCAGCGATCAGACGCGTCCCTGCGGTCTGCAACAAACCGGGCGAGATGTACTTGTACAGCCGGAGGGGCGCGATGGTGTTATCTGCATAGACCTTGTCTTCCGCAAAGATCTCGTCCCAACCGGAGTCGAAACCCTCCATTGGCATTTCACTCACGAAGCCCGCAGACTTCACGCCCGGCATCCCCGCGAACTTCTCAAGAATCGTCTGTTGTATCCGTGTGACTAGTTGGGGTTGGGCCACCAACGAATCAGGAATGGAAATTCGCAGGAGTTGCAGATGCTGGGGATCCGAGAAACCCGGATCGACGGTTCTCATGGCCTGGAATGTGCGAATCATCAACCCCGCGCTCAGAAGCAAGACGAGGGCCATTGCTACCTGGCCCACAACCAGCAGATTGCGCGCGCGATGCCGCTCCCGGCTGGCGCTGATCGTGCGTCCGGCGCTCTGAAGAGCCGAGTTGGGTCGCGGCCGCGCATATTTCAGGGCCGGAATCAACCCAAAGAACAAGCTCGACAGAATTGAAAGGAGCAAGGCAAACGCGAGCGTCCGCGCATCGAGGGAGATTTCGTTGAGGCGAGGCAGATTCGAGGGACCCGTCGCGGCGAGAAATCGTACTCCGGCATACGCCAGACCAATGCCCACGATCCCACCCATCAGACCAAGCATCAGGCTTTCGACGAGAAGTGCGCGCACGATCCTTGCCCAACCCGCACCAAGCGCCGCGCGAACGGCCAATTCCTGCTGACGCCCCTCGACCCGCGCCAGCAAGAGATTGGTCACATTGGCGCAGGCAATCAGCATCACAACGCCAATCGTCCCCATGACAACCCACAAGAGTTCACCGACGTTTCCGACTACCTCTTGTTTAAGAGGACGAAGCATCGGCGTGATTTTCCACGTTTCGTAGACACGGGGATTGGAACCGGGTCCATTCGAAAATGAGTCCATCCAGATCGGAATCATTCGCGCAATGTCGGCGTTGGCCTCGGAGATGGTTGCGCCGGGCTTGAGCCGCGCAATGCCGTGGAACCCGAATCCGGCAAGAATCGCCTTACCCCGATCAAAAGCCAACGGCACGATCACGTCGAAATCTGCGTCGACGAATTGAAATCCTTTCGGCATCACTCCCACAATTTCCCGCGCCTGAGAATCAAGCATGATGTTTTTGCCGACGACCGCTGGACTTCCGCCGAAACGCCTCTGCCAGTAGCCGTAGCTCAACATCACTCGTTGGGGACCGTCCGGCACCTGGTCCGCCTGCAAGAGCCATCGTCCAATTGCCGGGGGAATGCTGAATGTCTGAAGCACACCATCGGTTATGGCAACAGAGCGGACCTGTTCGGGCTCGGCAATGCCGGTAGCGTTCGCGGTGCCAGCGCCCCACACTCCCAGAGATTGAAATGTCCGGTTGTGCTCGGCGTAAGTGAAGTACATCGACGGCGAGAGGAGAAGACCGTTCTCGAAATCCGCCAACCCCTCTGCTCCGGGAGCAACCTGATGCAGCGCCACCAATTGCTCGGCCTGCGGATAATGCAATGGCCTCAGCAGTATGCTGTTCACCACCGTGAATACAGCTACGTTGGCGGCAATTCCAATCGAAATTGTTAATAACGCGACCACTGTGAACACTGGGTTGCGGCGCAGGGTACGCACCCCGTAACGGACGTCCAACAGAAGGTTCTCGATGGAGGGCCACGCCCACACGTCGCGGCTGTTCTCCTCGAGCAGCGCTGGATTCCCAAACTCGCGCATCGCGGTGTGCCTGGCTTCTTCTCTCGACATTCCATCGGCGACGAGTTCCTCGATTTTTTCGTCGAGGTGTGCCTGGATCTCTTCCGATAAGTCACGGTACAGCTGTCTTCGAGAAAGGAGTTGCGTCAGCCAATTCATGATTCCCCCGGCGCTAAGACTCGCGTAATCCCTTCCAGCATGCGCTCAAAACTCGATACCTGGTGCTGGAGATGCTTCGCACCAGCGGCGGTCAACTTGTAGATGCGAACCCGCCGATTGGTAGAAGACGTGCCCCACTCCGCTTTGACCAACTCCTGCTTGAGAAGACGCTGGAGAGCTGGATACAGGGATCCTTCTTCGATCTGAAGCAAGTCATCGGAAGTGCGTTTGATGTGCTGCGCCAGCGCATAGCCGTGCAAGGGCTGGCGTTTCAGGGTGCGGAGAATCATCATCTCCAAGGCACCAGGAAAAAGGTCTCGTTGTATCTTCCTGCTCATGCGGGACAATCCGCGCTTCAAGAATATGATTTTACTCTAGGCCTAGAGCAAAATAGTATAAGACCACTGTCTTAGTCAAGTGCCAAATACCGAGCGGTTCGTGGATGGTCGGTAATCGGGAAGTTGCAACTCTGACTAAGACCGCTTTACGGAGCCCAGCGATGGCCACCCTCTCTACTGACTTTTCTTCCGCTCCTGAAACGCGGCTGCTTCGTCCCTTCGACTTCGCGCAGGGCAGGCTCTACGGGGCTCTTCTTAGCTGACACAACGCGGGCGCTCGCGCCACAACAACTTCAAAAGCGCGCGGACGAAGGCGTCCGCGGCTACACGGGCAGACTTCACGCTGGCAAAATCAAAAGCGCAAAGCAGGTTCCTCCTTCGTCGGAATGACAAAGGGATTGGAGTGATGAGGGATTCGGAATGACGGAGAGAGTTTTAGAGGAATTCCCTGACGCGGCACCTCGGCGCATTCGCTTGCAGGGATCTTTCGACTGCGCACGCCGGATCGCTTCGCTCTCCGGCATGCTTCGCTCAAGATGACAGGTCGGATGAGGTTTGAAAATCTGCCGACTGACAGGACCTCAAAAGCAGCGGGACAAGAGTGCCCGCTCTACACTTGCAACGTCAACATCAAAGTCAAAAGCAGGTTCCCTTCGACTTCGCTCAGGGCCTGCTCTCCTTCGTCGGAATGACAAAGCTCCTCTAAGAATTCCCTGACGCGCTCGGGGCAGTGTCGGACGTGCAGGGATCTTTCGCTTCGCTCAAGATGACAAAGTGGTTTGGGGCGGGGTGAGATCAGGCTGATTCGGGGCGGCCCACCCAGGGCTTGCGACCTTGGGCCGCATTCTTCCGCCGCTTTGCGGCTTGCGGGAACTCTTCATCAAGACTCTTGGACGAAGCTCGAAATGGCGTTGACGGTGTCGAGTTTTTCCTGATCGAAGCCCATGTCCGCGAAATCTACGCCGAACTTTTCTTCCAGGAAGACGGCCAGGGCAACCGCGTCCACGGACTGCAGACGGCCACTGAGAAGCAAAGAGGTATCGTCGGCGAAAGGTTCGGTATCTCTTTTACGAGCCAGCAGAGTTTCAAGATATGCGCGAATTGCGGCTTTGCGGTCCATGTCGGTCCTCAGGAAACTAAGTTGAAGAGATGAGCCAGGAAGCGAAAACTCTCCTGAATCGGATATCTCTTGACGGTGTAATCGAAAATTCTCAACACACAAAAGAAACTGCCTACACAAAGCGGCGGAATCAGCTGGCCGCGAATCCAGCCCACCTTCTCAATCTTTCTTTCACGGATTTGCGAGATGCCAATTCCCACGGAGAGAATGATTGTGTAGAAGATGTACGTATGAAATCCAGCAAGCGCCTTCCAAAAGCCAAGATCTTCGATGTAGTTCAGGTCGCGAAAGAAGTGGAAAAATGCGTTTCCGAAGCCGGCAGCGGCAAAGGTCGCAGCGAACAAACGCCACTGTCCGCGCTCTTTGAAATAGCGTATGAAGGTGGGATAGAAGAAGCAATCGACCAATAACTCCTTGAAGTAATAGTAGTAGCGGTTCCAGAATTCCGCGATGGTGCGCGATGCGAGCGGGCGGTAGGTGTTTCGCAGCGCGAGAAAGCCCGCCATACGGCACATGGCCACGATGCGGTGACCGAAGATGGAAAACTCCAACATTCTTTCGAGGAAGTCCGCAATCAAGCTGGCCCAGCCGAGGTACCAGGGAAAATGCGCTCGCTGCAGGCTGAGGTTAAATAACAATTCGTAGAACGGAATTCCCAGGTACCCGTGAACGAGCGGAATGAAAACATAGTTGAGGAAGATATCTAGTATCACCGACCAGATCAGCAGCTTGAGACCTTTGAGTTGAGTTACCGCAAGCTGTTCAGGAGTCTTCGCCTCGATTCGGCGGAGATAGGCCGCTCCCTTCACGAATGGAGTGGCAGTGGATCCCCAGAACGGCTGGTAAGTTCCGACCTGTAAGGTGAAGGGGTCGCGGCTCTTCGATCGTATGTCGAGAAGCGAGTAAGCCATGAACCAGAGATAGGTTCCGGCCACCGCTAAGAACTCCCAAGATATAGTGCGAAGCGATCCGCCTCTCGGCAGATAACTGGCTAAGAGAACGGTAAGGGCGAATCCGGTGAGCAAGGTGGCGACGGGCCTGCGCCCAAGCCATGAGTCGCGGAAGTGGCTAGCCCACCAAAACAGCAACGCCGCGGAAGCAAGTGAAATCGCGGCCAGGACTAATGAACGAGGATCCGCCCAGTGCCACCAAACGCCGAACGTCCACAGCAGCGTGCAGACCGTCAACAAGGTGCGACGGTACTGCGGCAAGGCAGTCATGACGACCAAGAAACCGAACTGGACCATCCATCGGGGATTGTGTAGGAAGTGAAGGGACGTTGCGAAGTAAAGGCCGAGTCCGAAGAGCGCAAGAATGGTAGCCTTCCCCGCAATCGTTTGTGCAAACGCCGATACAGCGGGATAGGCGTCGATTCGCGGAATGAGGCGAAAATTCCAGAGGAAGTCGAAAGGCCGAGCGACGGGCGCCAGGCTCGCTGGCGCGATCGAAGAAGTCTCGGAGTGCGCGCTCACACCGAATCCTCAGAGAGCAAAGTCATCAGGGTCTTGCGATCGGTTTTGCCGCTTGCGCTGAGGGGCAACTGTTGCACGAATCGAACTTCGGTGGGAACCATGTACTTGGGGACGCGCCGCTGCATTTTTTCGCGGATTTCGGGAGCGGGAAGAGCGCTCCCCGCCACGAAGGCGATGATGCCGTCCGCCGAGGCATTCGTGATGGGCCAGGCGACGGCCGCCACAGAGTCGACGGCGCACACCTCGCGGAGGTGGGCTTCCACGTCTTCGAGTTCGACGCGATTGCCGAGCACCTTGACCTGATTGTCGGTTCGGCCGAGATGGTGGAATCTTCCATCGGAATCGCGGTAGGCAAAATCGCCGGTCAGATACCACACCTTGCCGTCAATGGTGGGAAAGCGCGCAGACGTCTTTTGCGGGTCCTTGAAATATCCCTGAGCGACTTGGTTGCCGCAAAGTGCCAGCTCGCCTTTTTCTCCGGGCGGGAGAAAATGAAGCGACGAGTCCAAAATTGCAGCGTCCATGCTGCCTAAAGGCTTGCCGGTGGCAACAGTGCCGCGGCTTTCCGTGACAATCATCGGGTCGCTGCAACGTTGGCCGATGCAAACCACGGTCGCTTCCGTTGGACCATAGAGGTTGTCAATGAGGCTGTTGGGTGCGGCCTTTTGCCATAGCTCGGCCGAGCTTGCGGGCAAGGGCTCACCACAAAAAATCGAATAGCGCACGGAGGGGAACGCTCCGGGAGAGAGCATCTTCATGGTTCGCATGAACGCGAGGGTCGATGGAACGGAAAACCAGCAGGTGAGTTCGCGCTCGCGGATGAAGCGTGACGGCCCCATCAACTGGCCAGGAGGCACAACGTGCAGAGACGCTCCGGCTGACCATGTCGTGAACATATCCATCACGCATGGATCAAAGGTAAGGTCATAGGCTTGCGAAACGCGATCTTCGGAACGGAAGGGGTACAGCTCTTGCATGGCGGAAAGGAACGAGCGCACGTTCCCTGTAGAAACCATCACTCCCTTGGGCAATCCCGTGGTCCCGGATGTGAACATGATGTAGGCGAGGTCGTTCTCACTGAGCGACTTCGGCGCATGGTGAGGATCGGAAGGTGGCAGAGCATCAAATCCGGCGATCGGCACGGAATTCGGCATTGTTCCGAGCGAAAAGGACTCGCTCTTTCCCGGAGCCAGGATGCGTTTGGGGCTTTGCTTCAGGACGGTGGGCGAGAGAGCTTTCAAGCCGCGATCATCCACCACCAAGGCATCGAGTTCGATCGTTTCCAATATCTTAAGAAGCCTTAGTTCGGGCCAGTCCGGGTTCAGAGGAACGTAGACCACGCCCGCCCAGCAGGCACCCAAGAGTCCGGCATACGAGACCCAGCTCCGCGAAGCCAGTATTCCCACAGTTTTCGCGGCGCCCGTGGATTGCGCTTGCAACCATCCCGCAATGCGGTCGACTAGCTCCGCCAATTCACCATAGGTGAACTCGCGTTGACTCACCCAGAGGGCAAGCCGCTCCGGATGGTTCTTGGCATTGTTGTGGAAGGAAAGCGCTAGATTTGTGCTCATCTAGTCTACCAATACTGAATTTACTATCTCCGCAGGTGTAGGTGCCTCAGGGAAGGTCCTTGGCAAGGTACTACGGTCACGTTGCCTAGCTTCGGGGCGGTCAGGCTTTTCAGCTTCGCTCAGGGCAGGCTTCGACTGCGCACGCCGGAGCGCTTTGCGCTCCGGCATGCTTCGCTCAAGATGACAAACCCGTCGAGATGCGAATTATTTGCAGACGATGGTGGGGTTGTCTTTGGCCAGTTGCAGGCAGGCCTGGTGCTGCTTGGCTTTGCGGGCTGCGTCTCCGACGCTCGGATTGGAGTCGGCAGGAGCGGCGTCGTCTTGCGACGGGGCGGCTGCGGCCGGCTGAGGCTGATAGGACGCGGGCGTGACCTGGGGCGCAGGTTGCGCGGGCTCTCCAGCTTGCTGAGGATGAGCGACGGCCGGTGCGAGTGAGGCTGCACCGGACGCAGGAGCGTCCGGACGGCCGTGAGCCTGCCAATCGGCAACAATCATTTCGCATGCATCTTTGGCAGCGTTGCCGACGGTGTGAGTGGCGTTAGTGCCGAGCACGTCGCCGATTTTATTGGCCACCTGCACCTGGCTGTTGCTCCGGAGCAGGCCGCGATTTTTCTTGGATTCGCGATTCAGCATGACGGTGTAGTCGGCGTTGGTCTGGTTGAGAGTGACCATGACGCCGGTGCAGTTTTTCTGCAAGTCCTTGGTGACTTCCATGCTTTCGTCGTGAGAGTCCACGGTGGACTTCGATCCCCAGACCCCGAAGTGTTTGCTGCTGGCGCCTGATCCTGAAGACTGAGTGTCTTCCGATCCCTTGCCTTGCACAAAGACGCGAGGTTTGTCCTGCGCGCTGGCGGAGAGCGCGAGCGTCAGCAGGACGGTGACGGAAAGAATACTTTTCATAGCCAAAATTGCCTCCGAGTAAGGGTGAGTTGCAAGGGGGACCTGGAAGCAATGGTCTCAGAAATCGGCGGGCGTTATAGGTCACAAAGGTAACGAGAATTGGGCGGAATTGGGCCATGGGCTTGAGTTTTTTGGCTTGAGGACGGCAGGAGAAGCGGGAGTGTTTTCAAGGGCTTGCGGGGTGGAAGTTTTCCACAGGCCAGGAATGGTCATTCAACCTTGACTGAGAAAAATCGTCCTTGGATACTCCGAGTATGGGTAGGGCGAGAGGCGTTGAAGATCAAAGTCAAAAGCGCGCGGACGCGTTCGGATGAGAGGGAGATCCCTTCGCGATTCCGCTCAGGGCAGGCTCTTCGCTACGCCTGAAGAACGGCTACGCTCAGGATGACAACGCTGCATTGGGATCGGAGTATTGGGAACAGGTTGCACGAGAAGAAGGAGGAACTTTTGTGAAGGATGATGGGCGGGGCGGGGAGTGTCTTTATTATGTGCCGTGGTTGATGGCGGTGGCGGATCCGAAGGAGGAGTGGTGGAAGAGGTTTCGGGGGAATCCGAAGGGGCTGGGGGAGATTTCGCAGGCGGCGTTTTTGCTGAAGGCGCGGCAGTTGGGATTTGGCGTGGCGATTCCTTGGGGGGACAGCGAGCGGTGCGACTTTGTGGTGTGGGATCGGGAGGGCGGAAGAATCTGGCGCGTGCAAGTGAAGGGGACGGGGAGATTGTACCGGCGGGGATATGAAGTGCAGCCGGTGCATTCGACGCGGGGGCAGGGGAAGAAAAGATATACGGCGCGGGAGATTGATGTGGTGGTGGCGCATGTGCAGCCTGTGGATGCGTGGTACGTGATCCCGATTGAGAAGGTCGGACGGGCGAAGAGTTTGAGGCTTTATCCGGATATCAAGTCGCGGCGGCCGATGTGGGAGGAGTATCGGGAGGCATGGGATGCGCTAAGGGCGCGGAGATAATTTGAGGATGGGCTTCGCGCAAGATGACAGGTCAGCTGCGGGTGGCCGATCTTTTGGCCCTCTACGGAATCCCCTGCGCGGTTATTCCGTCGCGGCCAGCGACATGGGCGCGTGCGCCGAACGAGCAGGGGCGGGCATAGGTCGCAGCAGCAGCCTGAACGCGAGGATGTGCGTCCAGAAAAGCGCCGGTACGTAGAGCATGGGGATCGCGTACCCGGCCCCGAGCTGCCCGGCACCTGACGGCAGATTCACGCTGACCGCCCGCGCCGTGTCGAAGACGAGGTCGGCGAGACCGACCAGATTGAAAATCCAGACCAGCGGCCAGAAAAGGACGCGCACGCGCACCGTCAGCAGCACGAGGATTGCGAGCAGCGCGGTGGCGAGGTCGCCGTAGGCCGCCGGCGTAGCAAAGGCCTGCGGCAGGTTCGGCCCAACAAATCCGGGCAGCAAGAAAACTAACCCGAAGAAGCGGAAACTGTTGAACGTGGCGATTGCCCGGTGCGCCTCGACCCGGTCCATCGCCCGCAGCCGCGGCCAGACGTAAGTCGCGATGCAGAGCGCCCAGGCGAGATAGCCCAGCGCCATGTCGATATTGAAGATGTCCTTTGCCAGCATGTCCGTCCTCCTTGCCATCGGCGAATGCCGATGGCCTGATCATGATTGTTCCGTTTATTTGTTCTGCGCTCCCGGACCGATCAATGCCCTCAGCGGCATCAGGGGTCCAATGGGAATGTACTGGTCATCCATCAACTGTTCTTTTGCGAGCGGCAGCGTTTCCATAACGGCTCGCGCATCTTCCTCCGTCTGCGCCTCGACCAGGAAGACGACACCTTTGCCATCGCCACGCGAATACCACTGGCGGATTTTCCCGTCGAGGTAGAGCTTCACCGTCGCGCGAATCTCTGCAGGGATGATGGCCATGACTTGTTGAGGGGTTACGCCCTGCTTGGCAGTCTGAATGACGAGCACTGCGGTGGTTTTTGGTATCGCCACGCTGGGCACGCCTGAGCCGCCGCCGGACGGCGATTGCGCCAGGGACGCCATCGGTAGCATTGCACTGAGAAAAGGGATCATGAATTTCATCGGTTCGCCTCTCGATTCAGTTTGGTTAGGTTCGTGGTTGGCCGTTGATGTGGTTCTTTCGACGGCAGTCTGTTGCATGGTTTACTGATCTATAGAGTACGATCGTACTCTATACGTCGCAAAAAAAAGCGTCACCTTGCAGTGAAGCTTTTTATAAAGAACTTCCTGGCTTCCGTCAGCATCTGCTCACGCTTTTGCGGCGACGAGGTCACCCGGACGCTGGTCAGCACTCCAGCCATACTGGCGAACAACAACTGAAACCTCGCCAGCTTTTCTTCTCGCGACTGACCAGGCACAAACGGCAGCAACCGCTCGCGATACGCCTCTAGCGACGCCTCAATCCGTTTTCGCACGGACAGCGGCTTTCGTGCCAGCTCAGGCCCAAGGGCGGCGACCACACAACCCATGCCTGGGGAATTCGCGTGGCGCGGGCTCAGGTAGCGTTCGATCATGGCCCGCAGACCCTGACCTTCGGGCGCTGACTTTGCAACCTCTAGCATGCCCCTTCCCATCTCATCGAACGCTCTCGCTACCGCATCAACGAAGAGGTCGTCCTTGCTTCCAAAATGGCGGTAGAAGCCCCCTTTCCCAAGGCCCACCTTCTTCATAACCGTGCCGATGCCACTGCTATCCCCGCCGTGCTCCCGGAACGTGCGAGCGGCCATGGAAAGAATCTTCTCGTGATTTTGCGCTTTGTGCTCCGGCGAGTATCGCATGCACGTAAGAGTACGCTCGTACTCTACGAATGTCAAGGACCAGTGGGACCACTTAGATTTTCACCGTTAACGAATGGTCATTTAACCTTGACTGAGAAAATTGCTTCCTTAATACTGGCGAACGATTTGGGGGGTTTATACCTGATGCTAAGTCCCCGCGAACTTACGGAGGAGTGAATGGTTCCGAGCAAGATTTTGAATTTGATGGCGTTCGTCCCAGCGAGGGACTTTGAGTTGTCGAGGCGCTTCTATCACGACCTTGGCTTTCATGAGAACTGGGGCAACGATCAGGCGTGCGAGTTTGAATTGGAGGGCTTTCGGTTCCTGCTACAGAACTTCTACGTGAAAGATCACGCAGGGAATTTCATGATGAGCCTGATGGTGGAAGACGCGGACAAGTGGTGGGAGTTCATCGAGAGCAGCGGTCTGGCGAAGAAGTATGAGCTACACATGGCGAAGGCTCCGAAGCTGCAGCCGTGGGGATTGCGCGTGCTGTACCTGAGCGATCCGACGGGCGTGCTGTGGCACATTGCCGATCGACTGTGAGCGTTGGCGGACCTGTTTGTAGCGTCCCTAGCCCTTCCGAAGAACACGAAGCAGCCAACGGCGGCGACTAAGTGGCGCGGGCATTGATTCGATGCTTGCGCCATGCGGCTGCACCGATGCCGAAGGCAACCAATCCGAGGGTGGCGGGTTCCGGAGTCGTGGTGAACGATCCAGAGGTACCGAACCAAGCGTCGCTGGCCGAATAATAGATGAAGGACAACGTCAATTTTCCGGAGTTTGTGTACAAGTTGTAGGTGTCGCACTCCGTGTCGGTGCAATTGACAATCATGATCGCGCCGATCGAGCCCGGAAGGGTGACGGTGAAGGTCTGTAGATTATGCGGCGATGTGGGAAAGATGAAGGAATTGGTGTCGAAGGTACTCGAGAAGATGTCGGAGCCCGGCAACAGACCCACCGAACCGATGTTTCCACCGACCGCGTCAAAAAAGAATGTAGTGCTCCCGCCACCAGTACTGCCAGGTGCGAAGCCCAGGTCATCGTTAAACCATTCATTCGGAGATCCACCACCTGCGAAGACATTCACGCCCGGACCGAAGATTCGGCCTCCCAAGTTATCGCCGCTTCCGCCATTGGGGTAAATATTGAAGTTCACGTTGAGGTTGGAGAAGCCGAATCGGCAAAGGAGCCGACTGATGTAAGAAGGAGTAACCCAAGGAGAAGATGCAGAAAGGGTTTCACGGAAACCTCCACTGGCGCCGTCACAAGGGGCGACGGGAATCTAGCGACGAACGTGGAGAGCAAAGTGAGACGGTGCGAGGGGATTGTCAAGCGGAAGCTCGGGAAAGCTCGGGAAAAGATGGAGGAGGTTCCCGGTTTATGTGCCGTCCAAGATTGGAGTTATGAGGTGGCGGCGTTGGTGAGGGTGGGACGATCGCGCTGCAGCCGGGTTGCGATCTGGGTGAGTTCGAGGCATCGCGCGCACGCGCACTTCGCGTAGGGATCGTCGGGCGTGGCGGCGTGACCGCAGTTCAGGCAGAGGAAGGACTCTTTGGGATTCCAGACGTTGGATTGAACCATCGGCCGGAATTCGCTGCCCTGTACACAGTAAGGGCAGCGGATGATTTCTTGCGACATTGTCAGGCGCACTCCTTATTCGACTTCCGCGACTCACTTCAGTGTTCGACGTCCGCCAGAGAAGCGATGGTGAGATCGCAAGGGACGGAGTTCGCAGGGTTCGCGTCCCACTTAGATCGCCGTAGTAATGACACTCTAGAACGATGGCGGCTCTAAGGTAATGGCCCGATAGTTTAAGGGTCATGGCCCGATAGTGACCGGGGGTCGGGGCATCTGGAAAAGGCGCAGAATCTTCACGGCAGGCGCCGTTTTTTCGTGACAACTGTTCCGCGGCGTCCTTTTGTTTCAGACAGTTACAAACCTGGCCCGCCTCCTGCAGCATCTATTCTGCAAATCAAAAAGAGGCTATGACAATGTCAGTTCGAGGAGTGAGACCGTGGATCGTGCTGGTCGGCACGCTGCTTGGCGTTATTGCGATCGCTCTCACGATGGTGAGTCCTGCAGTCGCGGGAAACAAGGTGATGGGTGAGATTCAGTTTGAGGGGAAATCGAAGGTCGAGAAGACGTCTGGCGTGTGGGTGGACGGAGAATATGTCGGCTATCTGAAGGAGTTGAAAGGATCGAAGAAAGTTTTGTTGCTGCCGGGAGAGCACGTGATCACGGTGCGGCAGGATGGATATCAGGATTTCACGGCGCACGTCGTAATGCAGCCTGGAGAAAAACAGATTGTGCAGGTGGCGATGGAGAAGGCTCCGGCAATGACCATGCCGGCGGTGACGGCGACGGTGAAGATTGCGGTGAATCCGTCGCGGGCCGCGGTGTTTTTGGATGGGCTGTTCGTGGGGCACGTGGGTGAGTTCGAAGGCGCGGGCCGCGGACTGCTGATTGCGCCGGGAGCACACAAGATAAAAGTTGCGTTGCCGGGATATCAGACGTTTGAGACGGAGATCAATCCGCTGGCGAATCAGAAGGTGGAAGTGAAGACGGAGTTGGTAAAGATTGAGACGCCGGTGCAAGAGCCGCTGATGAAGCCGAGAGCGAAAGATCAGAACGCGCCACCACCGCCGGATCGCGCGGTGCCGCCGCCGCCACCTCCGCAAGGATAATGATGGAGTCAGCGCAATGTCCCCACTTCTCGCGCACATCCCGCGCACGACCGGCGCGAGAAATGGGTTTCCCGCCGTAATCTCAAAAATTGTGGCTGCACTCTTTGCGGGGAAATGCATCCAACCTGAGCGCATACGTGTGGAAAGCAGCGCGCTTGGGAGCCCGCTTTGGATCATTGTGCAATCAGGGTCGGCAATTTATTTTTAACGGTGTTAATGACCGCGCTGTTTTCGGCTGGCGCGCGAGGTCAGACAGCTGGCTTCGGGCCTGCAATCACTGACGCGGAAACGCGTAATTTTGGAGCGGCGCCGAGTTTTGACGCGGCACGATTTCGGACTGGGACGTTTGGAGACGATGCGGATGGAGGGAGCCCGGCGGTGCAGCGGAGCGAAGAGCATCGCGGAATCGTCTCGCGGAGTGTGCGGCGAACGCTGCAGGATCAGAAGGAACTGTATCTCGCTCCGTTCAAGCCGTCGAATTTCAAATGGGATTTTCTAGTGGTGGGAGGAACAGCGGGATTGCTGGTTGGGGACCGGCATATTGAAAATGCTTTACCTGGCGGGGATCATGCTTTTTATCAGACGAGTTCCGACTTTGCGATTGCGGGACTCGGCGCGGCTTTAGGCGGGGTTTGGATCTGGGGAATCAAGAACGACCATCCACATGCGAAGGAGATGGGGGGCCTGGAACTGGAGACACTGGTCAATACATTTCTGATCTACTTGCCGATGCAATACATCGCCGGGAGGCAGCGTCCGGGAGAAGGCAACGGGCACGGGGATTTTCTGCGGCACCATGCCATGAATACTTCGTTCCCCGGCGGGCATGCGATGTTTGCGTGGGCAATGGCGACGGTGGTGGCGAAGGAATATCCGAAGCCGTGGGTGCGAACGCTGGCTTACACCGCGGCCTTGACGGTTACGGCGGGACGGTTCCTGGGACGCGATCACTGGGCGTCGGATATGTTTGTGGGAACCGCGCTCGGGATCGGCATTGGGACACACATTTTCGAAGCGCATTGCAATCCGGAGTTCAGCACGTCGTGCAAACCGCATGGACGCGCGTTGAGAGTGTTAGAGGCGGTGCTGCCGTAGCCGGTTCTGATTTGGCTTCCGCGAAAACGCAATGGTCGCGAATCAACATCCCCACACGATCTCGCCAAGATGCGGCGAGATAGTATGGGGCACCCAGTTTTGCTCTTCCTTCTTTCCATGCTCACTCGAGGGGACGACAAATCTCCCAGTGATGGCCAAAGGGGTCGACGACACGGCCGAGGCGCCAGCCATAGTCTTCGCTGACGGGATGGACCGCAGTCGCCCCGGCCGCTACGGCGCGCGCAAAGACGGCATCGGGATCGGTCACCGTTAAGATCATGCGCACGGTGCCACCGTCGAGTGACTGCGGGCTGAAGTTTTTGTGTTCGGGAGACTCTTCGCCAAGCCAGAACTCGGCGCCTTCGACAGAAAGACGAGCAACCACGCTTCCGCCCTCGCCGTCTAAGCGGAACACTTCGGTTGCGCCGAAGGCAGACTTGTAGAACTCCACAGCACGCGCGCTGTTGCGCACCGAGAGCCAGGGCGCGATGGAGGTTGCGATAGGAGTACGCGATTTATTTTCCGGCATAGGCTTTTTTTAACCCCGCAATATCGATCTTGACCATTTGCAACATGGCCTGCATGACACGCTTCGATTTCTCCGGGTCTTTGTCTTGCATCAGGTCCATTAAGGTGGACGGGATGATCTGCCACGACAATCCATACTTGTCCTGGAGCCAGCCGCAGCGGTCTTCCCTGCCGCCAGCCGAGAGCTTCGCCCAGAGGTCGTCTACTTCCTGCTGGGTCTCGCAGTTTACAAAGAGGGAGATGGCGGGCGTGAAAGTGAAAGTTGGACCACCGTTGAGTGCGATGAATCGTTGTCCTTCAAGTTCGAAGGTGGCAGTCATGACGCTGCCTTTGGGTCCGGGTCCGGCGTCGCCATAGCGGGAGACGCCGACAACTTTAGAATTCTTGAAGACGGAGACGTAGAAATTCATGGCCTCTTCGGCTTTGCTGTCGAACCAGAGGAAGGGCGTAATTTTTTGCATAGGAATGTTCCTTTCAATTCGGCCGGGGAGGAAGTGGGTTACGTGAATCGTAACAAAAGAACAGACGTGGTGGAGATTTCATGGGTAAGTGCTTTGATAGGAGGTTGGAGGCCGGGCTTGTGAAGTTTGGCTTACGCGCTGGGCCGGTGTAGGACGAGATCCTTCGCGCCGCCTGAAAAACGGCTGCGCTCAGGATGACTTCGCTGTAGTAGAGACGAACTGCGCCATCGCGTGAATTCCAAGCAAGCGCAGATCAGTAAGCCTACAATTTTTGTCGGTGCGCGCCGCTCGCCGACCAAGAACAAATCGAAGCCGTAAATCGTGGGCCAAAGGAGGCCATGGTATGACACGAAGACTGGTTTTCGTATTTGACGTACTTGTCATGGCGGCAGTCGCAGTGGCTGTCGCCGCATCCGCTAACGCGCAAACGCCCATTCAAATCTACGGAGCCTGGCATTGTGGGAGCGATTTCTGCACCTGGGCCACGGTGCGGGACATGACCGATTTCGACACGAAGAATCATTGGATGATTGACCGGGGAGACGGATCGGGATTGCCGTCGGTAAATCTCGTGGTGCTGAGTTTTGTGCAGCCGCTCAAACTGCTGAACAAGACCACCGATTCGGGCGACACAAATGGCGTGCCCGTGGGAATGAATGCAGCGGTAGTGAGCTACTTCAAGAGTAAGAATGTGAGGGTCATGCTGTCGATCGGTGGCATTACCTACACGACCTTTTGGGATCAGGCGCTGACGCAGAACGCGACGCAACTGGGGCTGAACGCGGCAGCGCTGGCGCAGAGCTTGGGCGTCGGCATCGAGATTGATTACGAGAACAGCTCGAGTCCGAATCTTACGGGACTGCAGGCGTTCATCGATGCGTACCGGTCGCAGATTCCCTATGATGCGACGGGAGCGAATCCTGCGGCGCGGTTGACGATTGATTTAGCAGCGGGCGACCGGTATTTGATCGGACTTTGCCAGAAAGCGACCGCCAGCTGGCTGCTGACTTCGACGCCGGTTTTGGATTATGCCAACGCGATGGTGCCGAACAAGCAGCCGGGGACTTCCGCCGCAGAGTCGAACTGGCAGGAGCATATCGATGGCAAGCCGCAATACAGTCCTCCGATCGGGCCGCTGGCGCCAGCGAAATTTGCGGGCAGCGTATATCTGGTGACGGGCCGCAATCCGGCGCCGGAGTGCAACAACTTCAGTTCATCGCTGCAGAACAGCACCGGAGCCTATGTGGAGACGGTCGCGCCCAACGGGACGGGCACAACATCCGGAATGCTTGGCTATATGTTTTGGGCAGCGGAGTGCCAAGGGACGCGGACGGTGTGCACGACGCCTCCGAACACGTGCGAAGGCGGGACGGGAGTGGGGGCAAAGACGTATAACATTCCGATTCCGATGCCGCCGCTGCGGCAGAACTGAAACCCGGGCCAAAACAGCCATGCCCTTTTTGCTGTCGGCTTCCGTGGTACCCGCCCTTCGCCAAAAAAACGAAGAGCGGGTTACCCGCCGGGTTGGCGATGCACGCCTCGATCACAGGCCGGCCACCCGCCCAGCGAGAGCCAGGGAGTCACTGCTGCACGTGGAATGGGATATTGCTGAAGAGCGTTCCGTTCGGAGTAATCACTTGAACCTTACCGGTCGCTGCCCCCGTGGGCACAGTGGCGGTAATTTCGGTGGCCGAAACGACCGTGAATGAGGCAGCCGTCCCGTTGAACGTAACACTCGTCGAGCCAGTTAGATTCGTTCCCTGGATGATCACCGAGCTTCCTACCTTACCCCAAGGCTGAACGAATTTGACGAATGGGCTCAATCCCATGTCCAAACTAAACACGGTGCCGCAACCGCCGAGATTGGGCTGACAGGTAGTCACGAGCCCGCCCGATCCAGTCGTCCCATACAAAATGCCGTCGGTGCCCTGAACCAACGCTCCGACCGGGTTGGCGCCGTCAGCGCCCGCGAAACTGTGCAGGGTGGTGAAGGTACCTGCGGTTGTGATTTGGAAAATCGTGCCGTAGTTATTGGCACCTCCCTGATTGGTCACTCCATAGAGTTTTCCATCCGTGGCCTGAATCAGATCGGAATAAGATCCGAAGCCGTCCGCACAATTGGACAGGGAGCACAGTTTGTAGAGAGTGGTCAGCGTTCCTTGTGGGGTAATTCTGAAAATCGTTCCGCCACCGTTGGTACCGCCGGAGGAGGTTGTCCCATAGAAATTCCCGTCGGAGGCGAGCAACAACTTGGCAAAGGGACGCTGCCCGTCGGAACAGTTGGTTTGCGAACAAAAACTGTACAGCGTGGTCAGCGTACCGCTCTTCGTAAGTTCGAAAACCGTGCCCCCATTAAAATCAGCGGTACCGCCCCCCGCAGTTGTTCCGTAAAGATTTCCATTTGCACCCTGCGTAATCGGGGCGCCAGGGGCAGCGCCGTCGAGGCAATTGGTTTGAGGACAAAAGCTATAAACAACTGTTACCTGTCCTGCCGGAGTAATTCTGAAAATGGAGCCGTGGTTGTAGGCGCCGCCATTGAAGGCTGCACCATAAAAGTTGTTGTCGGTAGCTCGGGCCAACCCGGTGTCGAGATTCTGACCGTCCGGGCAATTCACTTGAGCACAAAAGCTATAGAGGAGATGAAAGAGACCGGTCGGGGTGATTTTGAAAACTGTTCCACCGTTGTCATTGGCCCCTCCTGCCGCGGTACCGTAAAGAAGGCCGCTGGGAGCGAGCACGAGCGCGCTCTGGGGATCAGCGCCTGTAGGACAACTTTTGGTTTTGCAAAACATATACACGGGATTGGGCGATCCACCGGGAACCCACTGGTAGACGAGACCGCCGTTATTGGTACCACCACTGTTTGTGGTGCCGTAGAAGCTGCCGTCAAGGGCCTGAACCAAGGCTCCTCCCGGTCCGAGGCCATTGGTTTGATCGAATACGGCAAGACTGGTAAAAGTCTGCGCAGAAGCAGAGACCAAGGCTATTGCGCAAATCACGGATAGAACGAGAGCCGACCGGAGCCCGCCAATTCGGATGGGTCGACGGGCGGCGAAAGCGAAAATAGCGCGGTGCAACGAGAGCTTCTTGGTCTTCATGGTGTCCTCATCAAAGTGGGTGTCTACCTAGTTAGTGAGTCCCAGAAGGCTCCGCTGATCGGCTCAGAACGGGAGACTGTCATGCGCAAGAGAAAGCTAAACGGACCAAATCCGGGGCCTAAAATCGAGTGACTGTGTCCGCGCGGGGGATGCGGCGGAAATGGAGGAGAGAACTCGAACCGGAGGACTATACCACGCGACGAAAAACATTCAAATAGCAACTTCTGCCGGTTTACAGTTTGCTTGATTGTAATTCCTCAGGAACAAGGCACATCCGCACAGCACAGATGACGACTGATAAGTGTTCGAGCCGGGTTTGCCCGTCAGTAAATCGCGCCTCCAGATTGGGTTGAGCTGAGCACTCCGGCGTTGGCTGAGACGGTGTAGGCGGTGCCGCCGGTTCCGCTCCAGTGCGAGAGACTGAAGGTGCCACCTGCGGAGATGCGATAGACAGCGATGTTCTGGTAGGTCAGCGGCGTGCCCGAAACGCAGGTCTGGGGTGCACCGGGGGCGCGCAGGAAATAAACCGTGCTGATTCCGACGACGGTGCCGTTGCCGCTGCTGTCGAGCAGCAGGGCGGTTTGTTCATCAATGGTGATGTCGCGAGGAGCGTCGGACCAGCCGTTATTGTAGATGCGGCACATGAAGGCGAGATCACGACCCATGCGATCACGGGTGACGAAGTGGGGATCGTCAATGAGTCCCTGCAAGATCGAGATGTTCACGAAGTTCTCGCCGAGGGTGATGTACTTGTTGTAGGGATTGGCGAGGGCCTCGCTCGAGGTAACCCCTTGGCTGCCGAGCGCGGTGTAGACGAACTGCGAGAGAACGTTCATGCCAGCGCTGGTGCCGCCGATCGGAACGCCCCTGGCGATCAGAGTATTCAAAGCAGTCTCGACCGGAGTGCCCTGCCAGAAGTTGATGTAGTCGGCCTGATTGCCGCCCGCGATGAAAAGCGCCTCCGCGTTTTGAATGGTCGCGGCGACGAAGGGATCATTCGCGGCGGTCTTATTGGGGATGATCAGCGTGGCCACGGAATTTTCGTTCGGGCAAAGTTGCTGAATATAAGGATTGTAGGCATCGGTGCCGGTGGAGCGAATCACAAGAAAGTCGCCGTTGCCGCTGCGCTGGCACATCCACTGATAGGCAGCGTCGACGTCGGTGCCTCCGCCCTCAAGCATGGTGCCCGCAGTGGTAGCGGTGGTGACGTCGTTGGGATTGCCGACACGGAAGTAGGAATATTGTTTGGCCGCGAAGGCTGGGAAAACATAACAAGACGCGAGTAGGAGTGCGGCGAGAATCTTCATGGGGGACCTCCGTTGGGCGTCCACTATAGTCTGACGCGAATGTTATGTGCAAGGCGCGGGATGAGTGGTGGTGCGGGATGGCTTACGCGCGAGGCCAGTTCAGTGGAGATCCTTCGCTTCGCCTGAAAAGCGGCTCCGCTCAGGATGACAACGCTTGTTGATGACAAGGCTTTTTGAAACGGACAGATTGAACCACTACCGCGGCCTTGCGTTGTACTTCTCGCGTGCTCTGAGGCAGAATGAAGGGCTTCCTAATTCTGATGAGATTGCAATCGTTGAGGAGGGTTGTGATGAGACTGCTCCGAGGAACACTTTCGTGGGTTGCGGTGTGTGTCTTTGTCTTTGCATGTGCTGCGACTTTGCCACTGGTTGCGCAGGATGGAGCTGCGAATGCGCCGCTTTCGTATCCGAAGGCGAAGACGGTTGACCAGGTGGACGATTATCACGGAACGAAGGTGGCGGATCCTTACCGGTGGCTCGAGGATACGGACGCGGCGGACACGCATGACTGGGTGGAGGCCGAGAACAAGTTGACGTTCAGCTATCTCGACCAGATTCCGTATCGCAAGGCGATTCGCGAGCGGCTCACGAAGTTGTGGAACTATGAGCGTTTTACGGCGCCGCAGCAGCAGGGTGGGCGATATTTCTATCAGCACAACAACGGACTACAAAATCAGAATGTGCTGCTGGTGGCGGAGTCGCTCAATGCCGAGCCGCGCGTGCTGCTCGATCCGAACACGCTGTCGTCGGATGGCACGGTGGCGCTGGCGGGCACGGCGATTTCAGACGATGGCAAGTTGATGGCATACGGCACGGCGACTTCCGGTTCGGATTGGACCGAGTGGCATGTGCGCGACGTGGACACGAGCAAAGATCTTTCGGACGATATTAAGTGGGTGAAGTTTTCGGGGGCTTCGTGGACGAAGGATGGCAAAGGATTTTTCTACAGCCGGTACGATGAGCCGAAGGAAGGCACCGAGATGCGCGGCACGAATTACTTTCAGAAGCTCTACTACCACAAACTGGGCACGGCGCAGGCGGAAGACAAGCTGATTTACGAGCGTCCCGATAATAAGGAGATGTTGTTTGGCGGAAGCGTGACCGACGACGGGCACTATCTCATCATTCACGTCTCGCAAGGCACGTCGCCGAAGAACCGTCTTTATTATAAGGACCTGACGCAGGCGGATTCGCAGGTCGTGAAACTGCTCGACGACTTCGATGCGCGGTATTCGTTTGTGGATAACGACGGGCCGGTGTTCTGGATTCAGACGGACCTCGACGCGACTCGTGGACGGGTGATCGCGATTGATACGGGGAGCCCGGAGAAGTCGAAGTGGAAGACGGTGGTGCCGCAGGGCAAGGATAAGCTGGAGAACGTCAGCGTGGTCGACAACGTTTTCCTGCTGGATTATTTGAAGGACGCGCGGACTGAAGTGCGTGTGCATGACTTGCAAGGAAAGTTTTTGCGCAACGTAGACCTGCCGGGCATTGGAACGGCGGCGGGGTTCGGAGGCAAGCGCACGGAGAAGGAAACGTTCTACGCCTTCACCAGTTTCACGGCGCCGTCTACCGTGTATCGCTACGATCCGGCGGCGGGCAAGAGTTCGGTGTTCAAGCAGCCGAAGGTGGACTTCGATCCCGCGCAGTACGAGACCAAGCAGGTTTTTTACAACAGTAAAGATGGCACGCGCGTGCCGATGTTCCTGACCTATAAGAAAGGATTGAAGCTGGACGGGCAGAATCCGACGCTGCTCTATGCGTACGGCGGCTTCGACATTTCGCTGACGCCGTTTTTCTCGGTGCCGAACCTGGTGTGGCTGGAGATGGGAGGCATCTATGCGCAGCCCAATCTGCGCGGCGGCGGCGAGTACGGAGAAGACTGGCACCTCGCGGGCACGAAGGCGAAGAAGCAGAACGTGTTTGACGACTTCATCGCGGCAGCACAGTGGCTGATCACGAACAAGTACACGTCAACGCCGAAACTGGCGATTCGCGGCGCGAGCAATGGCGGATTGCTCGTGGGCGCGTGCCTGACGCAGCGGCCGGATCTTTATGGAGCGGCGCTGCCCGAGGTCGGCGTGATGGACATGCTGCGCTTCCACAAGTTCACGATTGGCTGGGCGTGGACTTCGGACTACGGATCGTCGGACAATGCGGAGGATTTCAAGGCGCTCTACGCGTATTCGCCGCTGCACAATTTGAAGCCGGGGACGAAGTATCCGCCAACGCTGATTGCGACGTCGGATCATGATGACCGCGTGGTGCCGGGACACAGCTTCAAGTTTGCGGCCACGATGCAGGCAGACCAGGCGGGGCCAGCGCCCGTGCTGATTCGAATCGAGACCAAGGCAGGGCACGGCGCGGGCAAGCCGATCTCAAAGATCATCGATGAGATGGCGGACTCGTGGGGATTCCTGGCTCGCAATCTGAACATGCAGGTTGCGCTGCAATAAGGGCTTTTGACGAGTGCCCTAAAGCAAGAAAGACTTAACCACAGAGGACACGGGGGAACACAGAGAAAGTCAAAATGCCCGCCGCTCGCGCAGAACGCGCGACAAATAGGGCACCCGGACCGTTTCGGTAGGCCACAGAAAATCGATTCTTTACCCAATCTGGGAAGGCGAACCCGTATCCCCCATCTCCGGGTTTGACCCGTCCCACCCAACGTGTTATAAATGCCCGTTTTGCACTGGTAAACCGGGACTAGAGTCTTATTTCTCCTGTCCGTCTTTGGGTTGACCCTGGCGCGAAACCCGACGCGGCCAAGCTTCAGCACTCCTACTAGGTCTTGCGGTGGAAGCGTGTTCGGAATTCCGGAAGCTGATGTCTAACGCTCGATTGGGCGTGCTCACGGTGCGCTCCTGGACCGTGGTTCGCGAGTGTCGACAGGGCTTCTGGAAGGCAGTGCCTAAACACGTTTGAAAATTCCTAGAACCGTCATCTTTCGGAGGACTCTTTATGCGCACATGGCTTGCTACAGCTGCGTTTCTGACACGCGGCGTGGCCAAGAAATTTTTCGCAGTAACCGCGCTGCTTACCGTCGGCGCCGTCACTGCTTGGGCTCAACCTTCCGGCGAAACACCGGGGGGGGAAGCTTCCCTCAAGTTGCCTGATCTTTCGTCGGTCAACTTTTTGAATGGCTCCATCGACGGCCATAAGCTGCTGCTTATCGGCATTCTGTTCTGCCTGTTCGGACTCGGCTTTGGCATGGCGATTTTCATGCGGCTGAAGAATCTGCCGGTTCACCGATCGATGCGCGAGATTTCGGAATTGATCTACGAGACCTGCAAGACGTACCTCGTGACGCAAGGCAAGTTCATCCTTCTGCTGTGGGCGTTTATTGCGGTGATTATTGCAGCGTACTTCGGCTGGCTGGCGCCGGTGCCGGGCAAGTCGGTGGCGCTGACGCTGCCGATTATTCTTGGATTCAGCCTCGTAGGAATCGCGGGCAGCTATGGCGTGGCATGGTTTGGGATTCGCGTGAACACGTTCGCCAACTCGCGCACGGCGTTCGCTTCCCTGCCCGGCAAGCCGTATCCGGTGTACCAGATTCCGCTCGAGGCCGGCATGAGCATAGGCATGATGCTGATCTCGGTGGAACTGCTGATCATGCTGTTCATTCTGCTGTTCGTTCCGGGCGACTACGCGGGACCGTGCTTCATCGGATTCGCGATTGGCGAGTCGCTAGGCGCAGCGGCTCTGCGTATCGCGGGCGGCATCTTCACCAAGATCGCCGACATCGGGTCGGACTTGATGAAGATCGTCTTCAAGATTAAAGAAGATGACGCGCGCAACCCCGGCGTGATCGCCGATTGCACGGGCGACAACGCGGGCGATTCGGTTGGGCCATCGGCCGACGGATTCGAAACCTACGGCGTCACGGGCGTCGCGCTGATCACGTTCATCCTGCTGGCCGTGAAGGATCCGAGCGTGCAGGTGCAATTGCTGGTGTGGATCTTCGTAATGCGCGTGATGATGCTGGTATCGAGTTCGCTCTCGTACTTCCTGAATGGGGCGATTGCGAAGGCGAAGTATGGGTCGGCGAACGAAATGAACTTCGAGGCGCCGCTGACTTCGCTGGTCTGGCTGACGTCAATCATCTCGATTGCGCTGACCTATTTGATTTCCTACTTCATCATCCCCGAACTCGGCGGCAACCCGACGCAGTGGTGGAAGCTGTCTACGATTATTTCGTGCGGCACACTGGCGGGGGCTTTGATTCCAGAGTTGGTGAAAGTATTCACCTCGACCGAGTCGCGGCACGTGAAAGAAGTGGTCGTGTCGGCCCAAGAAGGTGGAGCATCGCTGGGAATTCTGTCGGGATTCGTAGCGGGCAATTTCTCCGCCTACTATCTGGGACTCGCCATGATGATGCTGATGGCAGTTGCCTATTACATGAGCACGATGGGACTGGCGGTCGCGGCGGGAATGCTGGCTCCAGCGGTGTTCGCGTTCGGGTTGGTGGCGTTCGGATTCCTGGGCATGGGCCCGGTGACGATCGCTGTCGACTCGTACGGCCCGGTCACCGACAATGCGCAGTCCGTGTATGAGCTGTCGTTGATTGAAGCCGTGCCGAACATCGTCGGAGAGATAAAGAAGGATTTCAACCTGAGCGTTGATTTCGAGCGAGCCAAGCACCTGCTCGAAGCCAATGACGGCGCGGGCAATACGTTCAAAGCGACGGCAAAACCGGTGCTGATCGGTACAGCTGTGGTGGGCGCGACCACAATGATTTTCTCGATCATCATGGCGCTGACCAATGGCCTGACCAGCAACGTCGAGAACCTGTCGCTGCTGTATGCACCGTTCTTCCTGGGATTGATCACGGGCGGGGCGATGATTTACTGGTTCACCGGCGCTTCGACACAAGCGGTGACCACGGGAGCTTATCGGGCGGTCGAGTTCATCAAGGCCAATATCAGACTCGAAGGCGTGGAAAAGGCATCGGTCGCTGACAGCAAGAAGGTGGTCGCCATCTGCACGAAGTACGCGCAGAAAGGCATGTTGAACATCTTTATTGCGGTGTTCTTCGGGACGCTGGCGTTTGCCTTCGTCGATGCCTTCTTCTTCGTGGGTTATTTGATCTCGATCGCGATCTTCGGCTTGTACCAAGCGATTTTCATGGCCAACGCAGGCGCCGCTTGGGACAACGCGAAGAAGATTGTCGAAGTGGAGATGAAGCAGAAGGGCACGCCGCTGCACGATGCGACAGTCATCGGCGATACGGTCGGCGATCCGTTTAAGGACACGTCGTCGGTGGCGCTGAATCCGGTGATCAAGTTCACGACGTTGTTTGGATTGCTGGCCGTGGAACTGGCAGAAAGTCTGAAGCCGGGCGGGCATCCGTCGACGCTGACGATCGTGCTGGCCGTGGGGTTCTTCGTCGTTTCGTTTATCTTCGTGTACCGGTCGTTCTTCGGGATGCGAATTAAGCAGGGCGCGGAGTAGGGCGCTTCTGGAAAGTCCAACGCCATCCAGATTTTCTGGATGGCGTTTTTGTTTTGGTTCGAGAGCACGACGCCCAAGCGCTAGCGCCACCCAAAATCCCAGGGTTGTTAGCAGTATCGGGTTAAAAAGCCTTTGACCGCTAAGGACGCCAAGGAAGGCAGCTAAGATCGCAAAGAGAATCTGTCGAGGATTCTCTGGCGAAGGTTAGCGCCAGTCGCGGTCGCGGTTTACATCGCGGTATTCGCGGCGGAGTTCGCGGCGCTCGTGACGCGCGGCGGCATAGTCTCCGCGGTTGAGATCGCGTCGCAACTCGCGGCGGTCGTGGGCGATCTTGGCCTCGTCGTGACGGAGGCCGCGGTCGCCATTCCAGGCAAGGGCTGGGGCCACACTCAATCCCACCAACAAAAGAATTCCGGCTATCGCGCGTTTCATAATTTTGTCCTCCGGCCGCGATTGGCGGCTAGGAATGGAAACACGCAGAGCAGGCACGAGTTGCGGTGGGAAAGTGCAAGAGCGATCGTCTCTTGCAGGCAACTTTTCTTCGCGAGCGCACATCCGGAGCCAACATCGCCGGGGGATAGAAATTTCCTGAAAATGCTGCGGGACACCGAGGAGCAAGGATTCTTCGCCTCGCTCAGAATGACAGGGTGAAAGTTTTCAGCAGTAACAGAAACTCCTTAGTTCGGGCCCTTCATTTTATCTTTGACGCTCTTGGCGAGCTTTTCGATCTCTTCGGCTTTTTTGATCACGTCAAGGGAGAGAACATTTTCGTCCGACTTGTCCACATATTGCTTGAGTTCCACGGACAGCTTGAGCAGTTTGTCAGTGTCGGCCTTGAGGGCGGCGGCGCGTTCTTTTGCCGCCTTCTTGGCCATGTCGCGAGTGAGGCGGTCGCGTGCCTCCTCCTCGTCCGTTCCGGGCAAAGTAATGCTCGGGCGGCTCGGCGTGGGCGGGCCCTGCCCCGGAGGACTCTGCGAAAAACCGCGGCAAGCGAACAGGCAGAGGAAGAATATCCACACGGGAAACTTGCGTTGCACGAGAACCTCGGGGAGAGTCGGAGTACCCTCTCTACCGGAAATTATACGTCGGCGATAAAACCCTTCCACCACGGAGGACTGGGGATCACGGAGGGGGAAAAGACAAAAGCCAGAGGCTGGGCTCTGGCTTCTGTTGGAATGATCGATTTAAGACTTACAGCGCGCTCATGTTGGCCAGAAACTCGCTGTTCCCTTTGGTCTTGCTCAGCTTGTCGATGAGCAACTCCATGGCTTCGACGGGCGAGAGCGGGTTCAACACTTTGCGCAGAACCCAGATGCGCGAGAGGTCTTCCTTCGGGATCAGCAGCTCTTCTTTACGCGTACCGGAGCGCTGAATATCGATGGCCGGGAAGACGCGCTTGTCCACGAGTTTGCGTTCGAGGATGATTTCGCTGTTGCCCGTACCTTTGAATTCTTCGAAGATCACGTCGTCCATGCGGGACCCGGTGTCGATCAATGCGGTGGCGATGATGGTCAGCGATCCACCTTCTTCGATGTTGCGGGCCGATCCGAAGAAGCGCTTCGGACGCTGCAGGGCGTTGGAATCGACGCCGCCGGAGAGCACTTTGCCCGAGGGCGGAACGATCGTGTTGTAGGCGCGAGCCAGACGCGTAATCGAGTCGAGCAGGATCACGACGTCGCGCTTGTGTTCAACCAGGCGCTTAGCTTTTTCGATCACCATTTCGGCGACCTGCACGTGACGGGCGGCGGGCTCGTCGAAGGTCGAAGAGATCACTTCGCCTTTCACCGAGCGCTGCATGTCGGTGACTTCTTCCGGGCGCTCGTCGATCAGCAGAACCATCAACACAACTTCGGGATGATTCGCGGTGATGGAATTCGCGACATTCTGCAGCAGCATTGTCTTGCCGGCGCGTGGCGGCGAAACGATCAGGCCGCGTTGTCCCTTGCCGAGGGGCGTAAGCAGATCCATGACGCGCGCGCTGGAGTTCTCGCGCGTGGTTTCGAGCTTGAGACGCTCCTGCGGATACAGAGGCGTGAGGTTGTCGAAGAGGATCTTGTTGCGAGCTTCATCGGGCGATTCGAAGTTGACGGCTTCAATCTTGACGAGCGCGAAATATTTTTCGCCTTCGTGCGGAGGACGAACCTGTCCGCTGATCGTGTCGCCGGTCTTGAGATCGAATTTGCGGATTTGGGAGGGCGAGACGTAGATGTCGTCTGGGCCGGGAAGGTAGTTGTAATCGGGAGAGCGGAGGAAACCGTAGCCATCGGGCAGGATTTCGAGGACGCCTTCAGCGAAAATGTGTCCTTCTTTTTCGCTTTGCGCCTGCAGGATTTTGAAGATCAAGTCCTGCTTGCGCATACCGCTGGCACCGGGCAGATCCAAGGTCCTTGCGATCTTGGTCAGCTCGGTGATGTTCTTTTCTTTCAGTTCAGCAATGGTCATGATTCACCTAAACCCGCGCACTCAAACGTATTCGTTAGTGTCAGCGGGAGATTTTCAAAAGGAGGGGACTCAGGAAAGACGCAGTACTACCAGGCAGGAAGGCGGGGCTGGTTAAGCAGCCCGCCGTTGTGCCTCAGCAAAATTCTCTGGTTCCGACAAAACTTCTTGCCGCTCTGCGCCAGCGATCCGGTCCAACACGCCGTTCATGGTTTCTTGGATTCTGGTACTGGGCCGATGGAACTTCCGCGTGGCCTTGGAGGCAAGCTGACAGAGCATATAACGATTCCGAAGAGTCTGTAAAGCATCAAACACACGATCAGAGCGCATGTGAATGGTTTCTCCTTACTTTATGATTTGTGGCCTTCCGCATTCGTCCTTTCGCCACAGAGAGGGTGACCGGAACCCCACAGTTCACTTAAGTCACTGATTCCTAGTAGGTTGTAAAAGGAGTTAGCGTAAAACTCACTTGAATAGATGCGCGACCCGACACCGAAGATGCTCGATTTTCTGGGCGGGCTTCGCAGGCGCAGGTAACAAAACAAAGGCCTAGAAGCTTCCGGTGTCCGTGGAACTTGCTAATGTAGCGGCAAGGGGGGAGGAGGTCAAGTATTTATTTGTCAACGGGGGTTGGTAGGGCGAATTTGGGCGCCTCCACTCGCGCCGGCAACTGCCGAATGCGTATTAGAATCAAAGGGTTAGAATGATCCCGAGATGGAATGCTTGGCGGGCCGAAGGGGTCCTCCCGATTTGAAAGTGAGATCATGATCAGCGTACGAATGGATTTGTGGCTCTGGGCAGCCCGATTTTTCAAGACGCGCAATCTGGCGAAACGGGCGTGCGACCTGGGGCGGATCGTCTCCAACGGGCAGCCTGCCAAGGCAGCGCGGGACGTCCGAATCGGGGACCGGTTGCGTATCACGAATGATGGTGGCGAGTTCGAGGTGGAGGTCCTGTTGTTGAGCGACGTGCGGGGGCCCGCTGCGGTCGCGCAGACACTTTACAGCGAGACCGACGCCAGCCGCGAAATGCGGCAGAAGGTCGCCGCCGAGAAGCGGGCGGCGCGCGAGTTCGAAGTGCTGCCGGAAGGGCGGCCATCGAAGCGCGACCGCCGGAGGATCATACAGTTTCGCGGGAGAGGGTGATTGGCGAGTAACGCGAAAGATGTCGAGCTTCCGCTCGACCGGATAGCCGAGGTCGCGGTCCCTACACAACACGGTATGACTCGAGTAACTGTTTTTCGGCGATTCGCGTGCAGTATCATGGCTGTTGCGCGGAAAAGGACGCCAGTGCGTCTTCCGCATCCGCCGCTGGGAGAACCTCCTATGAGTCGTTCGCTCGCTGTCCGTCTGTTGCTGGGCTGTTGTCTGGTGACTTCCCTTTTCACCGGTTGCTCGCGCGATCCCAACGTGCGCAAGCAGAAATACTTCGACAGCGGCACCAAGTATTTTTCCGAAGGCAAGTATCGTGAGGCGATCATCCAGTACGCCAATGCGGTGCAGATCGACTCCCGTTTCGCGGCGGCGCACTATCAACTCAGCCAGGCGTATTTGAAGACGGGCGATACCAACCGCGCCTTTCAGGAACTGTCGCGGACGGTCGAACTGGCTCCCGACAACTATAAGGCGCAAACCGACTTGGCTAATCTGCTGCTCACGGTTCGAAATCCAGACGGCACCCCGATCCAGGAGATGCTCAAGCAGGCGAGGGTGCATCTCGACATACTCCGTGACAGGCAGCCCAACAGCCCAGAGACGCACGAGGCATGGGCGAACTATTACTCCGCGATGAACAAGATCGGCGAAGCCATGCAGGAGATGCGGAACGCGATCGACGCCGATCCGAAGCGCTCGGAGTCGTACCTGCTGATGGCCCTGTTTCAACTTCGTTCCAATCTGCCTGACGACGCAGAGAAGAACTTCAAGAAGGCCGTCGAAGTCGATCCCAAGGCCATGAACGCGCAACTGGCGCTGGGCGGCTTCTATCAGTCGCGCAACCGGCTGGGCGAGGCTGAACAGCAGTACAGGCAGGCGATCAACCTGGATCCGAAAAATCCCGGCCCGCGAGCCGCCATGGTTCGCCTGATGATGCAGGAGGGGAAAAAGAACGACGTGGAATCGTTCCTGCAGCAGACCAAGAAAGATCTTTCCGACAATTCGGAAGGCTATCGCATGCTGGGCGATTTCTATTTCGCCACGGGCGATATAGATAAGGCCATCACCGAATACGGCTCGCTTTACAGCGATCATCCGAAAGACCCATTGGTAAAGAGGAATTACATCCAGTTGCTGATCCTGAAGAACCGCCTCGACGAAGCCAACAAACTGAACGACGAGGTGCTCAAGGCCAACAGTCATGACGTGGACGCGCTGGTGTACAAGGGACAAATTCAGATGCGGCAAAATAACGCCGCCGGAGCGATCGACTCCCTGCAAACGGCGCTGCGCAACGACTCCGACAACGCCGTCGCACACTACCAACTGGGAATTGCCTTTGACCTGCAGCACAATGAAGCCCGCGCCGAATCGGAGTGGCGCGAGGCCGTGCGCCTACGGCCCGATCTGACCGACGCACAGCGCGCGCTGGCTTCTCTCGAAATGCGGCACGGCGACATTGATGCGCTCATCCAGACCGCGCAGCAAATTATCAGCGCGCAACCAAATTCGGCGGACGGCTACCTGCTCAAAGGCATGGCTTACATCTCGCGGCAGAATTATGGCGAGGCCCAAAAAAATGCTGACCAAGCCATGTTGAGGGCGCCACAGAGCCCCGCGCCTTACGTTCAAATTGGCAACATCCATCTGGCGCAGAAGCAATACGCCGATGCGGTGAAGTACTACCAAGCAGCGCTCGACAAAGATCCGAAGTCCGCCGAAGGGCTCAGCGGCGTGATGAATACCTACGTTGTCCAGAAAGACTTTGACAAAGCGATCGCCGTCGCACAGGCGCAAATCGCGAAGCAACCGAACAACAGCAACTTCTACGATCTGCTGGGGACCGCGCTCTTCAACGGCAAGAAAGATTTAGCCAGCGCCGAGGCCGCACTCAACAAGGCGGTCGAGCTCGACAAGACCAACACTGACGCGCTTGAAAAACTCGGCAAAGTCCAAGTGCAGGCGGGCGAGGCGGACAAAGCAATCGCTCTTTACCAGCAGTCGATCAAAGACAATCCACGCGACCCACGTTTCTACATTCTTTGCGGCGAACTCTACGAATCGAAGAAGGATTTCGATCACGCAAAGGCCATGTACCAGCAGGCTCTCAGTATTCAGCCGGATCATCCACTGGCCTCGAATAATCTCGCGTATGTGATTCTTCAGGAAGGCGGCAATGTGGACGTGGCGCTGGGCATGGCGCAGACGGCGCGCCGCGGCATGCCCGACTCACCCAACGCCGCTGACACGCTGGGCTGGGCCTACTATCAGAAGGGCATTTACCAATCAGCCATCGGACAGTTTCAGGAGGCGATCCGCTTGAGTGAAAAGCGAGGCGTGCCGGATGACTTCACCGTCCACTATCACCTCGGCATGGCGTACCAGAAGGCGAATCAGCTTGCTCTGGCGCGGCAGCAGTTGGAGAAGGCTGTGAAGCTGAGTCCCAACAACGCGGATGCGCGTAAGGCTCTGTCGGAACTGCGCGGCTAGCCGCTAGCGGCGAGTCATAGTTGCACCTCTGGCAACCTTCATAGAAAAACCCCGTCGCAATGGACGGGGTTTCGTTTTTCAGAATTAGAAATTGAGAGAAGAGACTCAGTCGGCGGCAACGTCCTTGGGAGGAGCGTCCGCCTCGCGGCGTTTGGCGGCCCGATTCGAGGGCAAGCCGGCATCGCGAATCTTGTAGAGCAGTGCGCGGTAGCTGATGCTCAGGGCGCGCGCCGCCTGCTTGCGATTCCAGTGGTGGTTCTGCAAAACCTTCAGAATCACTTTCCGCTCCAACTCGCGCACGGCCTGGCGGGTTAACTTCTTCAATGAGATCTGCCCGTCCACCGGGATTTCAGCATTGAAAAAATCCGGATCGCGCGGCGAAAGATCGGTCGAGATCACGTCTTCGTTGCCCAAGATCACATAGCGCTTAATCAGGTTTTCGAGTTCGCGAATGTTGCCCGGCCAGTGATATTTCTTCAGCACCGACATCAATTCGCTGGAGAGCGGCCTGGCGCGGCAGTTGTACTTGCGATTGTGATACTCGAGGAAGTACGCGACCAAATCAGGAATATCGTTGGCGCGCTCACGCAGCGGCGGCAGATGCAGGTTGACGACGTTGATGCGGTAAAACAGATCCGAGCGGAACGTTCCGTTTTCAATTTCCTGTTCGAGCTTGCGATTGGTGGCGCAGACTACGCGCACTTCCACTTTCTTGTCTTCCTGCGCGCCGATGCGGCAGAACTGGCCGTCCTGCAGGAGTTGCAGCAACTTCGACTGCAGCGACATGTCGAGTTCAGAAATTTCGTCGAGGAATAGCGTGCCGCGATGCGCCATTTCGACGCGGCCGGGCTTCATTCCATAGGCCCCGGTGAAGGCCCCTTTTTCGTAGCCGAACAATTCGCTTTCCAGTAGCGTGCCGGGAATCGCCGGGCAGTTCACTTTCACCCAGGGTCCGCTGCGCCATGGCGACGCCGCATGAATCATGCGCGCGACAATATCTTTGCCGGTGCCGCTTTCTCCTTGAATCAGTACGGGAACATTGGCGCTGGCAAGTTTGGTCAGGCGCTCGCGTACGGCCTGCATAGCCTCGGTACGCCCGAAAACAATGGTGTCGGGCGGCATTTCCCCCAAAGGCTGGACAAGCGTATTTACACCGCTAGTTGTCATCGTGGATTTCTACCGATTCGGGGGGGAGGTTATTCACTCTGCATCCTGAGAGCCAAATCGATCTTGGTCCACTCCGGACAGCTAAATTTAACTTATGTGGTTGAGGGTTATCAACTTACCAAAGAACTATTCGCCAAAACCCCAGTCACCGGGGAACGCACACAACAGTAACACTGCCTACCAAGCTGTGGGTAAACATTTTCACACAGGCGAGGCGACCTTCCTCCGCCGTAGACCATTGGACTCGCTTAAACGCAACAATGGACGGGAGAACTTCAGACCTAGCAGATAGTAGCCTTCCGCGGGCGTCGTGCGCAGCGCCTTGGCCCGCAGGCTTCGCGCGACACCTGGCAGCAGGGCCAAAGCCGCGACTGGAGCGCTTGGAATCTCCAATTGAATCTGCGCTATGGGAGATAAGATCCGCCGAACGGCAACTAACATCCCGCCCGCGCTGACGTTTAAGGCGGTTGCAAACTCCAGAAATTCCTTGCCCTTGTCGTCGCGGCTGCGGACGAAAACCGGGATGGCGAGTGGCAACCTGGGCCACTTTCTCCGCTCGTTTCCCTGCTTCGCCGCTTTCATGCAGACCTCTCCTACAGAGTCTTACGACTCACTTGGAGCATCTCGGGGGCCAAATCTGGGGCAAACACCCTAGGAAACCCGGGAAGAAACCTGAACCTCCGGCAAGATACACCCCAAAACCCGTATCAGAGACGGGGTTTGCCAACCTTCGATTCGCTTTCTATTCGACCTCATCGAGAAACTATCTGCAAAACCAGAGCATCAGAAAGTGCAGAGTTTTGCTACACTTGGGTAATTCCGTTGCATTTTTCGTTGACAAGGTTATTGAGGCTGCAATACGATTTTTCTACTGCCACTTGGCTTTGGAAGGGCAAGTGGAGTTTCCCTCCCTCTGTGGTTTTCCTTCATGGCTACTGCCCAGAAGAATACGTGCGCCCCAGACGCGCCGGGAGCTGCTTCGACGCCCCCTGCAGCGCCCAATCCTGCCCTGGCCGACGACGTTCCCAGGCCCGAAAACCTGTTGCAGGAGTACACCGAATTGCGCGAGCGGTTCCAGCGCACCACCAACGCTTTGGCGAGCGCGGCGCATGATTTGAAGACGCCGCTCTCAATCTTGAATGGCTACGTCGAATTACTGCAAAGCGAAAAGCTGGGCCCGGTCAGCGACCGCCAGCGCGAAGTACTGCACGACATGCGCACCAGTGGAAAGCGCCTGCAGCAGTTCATCCAGGATTTCCTGACTTACAGCGCGCTTGAGACCGGCGGCCTCCGAATGAAGTTTGAGGCGGCAAACATCAACGACACATTGTCGGAAGTCTGCCACATGTGGTCCAACCGCTTTCAAGAGAAGGCACTGGCGCTCTATTTTCTGGGCAACGACAAGTTGCCGGTCTTTCCGATTGACTCGCCGAAACTGGAACGGGTGATTTCGAATCTGCTGGAAAATTCCTTCAAGTTCACGCCCCAGGGTGGAACCGTGTGGCTGCACGCCGAGCCCTACATGTGGGATCGCCGCACGAGCGCGCAACCGTCTGCTTCCGAGCGTCGCCGGCAGGACCTAACGCATCCAAACTCCGTGAAAGTCAGCGTCTCCGATACTGGACCGGGAATTCCGGCGGAGTTTCACCTGGAAGTGTTTGACGACTTTTTTCGCCTGCCCGGCACTGAAAACCAGGACGGTATGGGGCTGGGTCTGGCCATTGCGCGCCGTCTGGTCCAAGGCATGGGCGGTAAAATCTGGGTAGAGAGCGATCCGGGCGGAGGCTGCAAATTTTCCTTCCTGATCCCCTACAAACCAGCCGTTGCCTCCAGTAAAGGGAAAACTCGATGAAGCCAACCGCCAAGATTCTGCTGGTAGACGATGAACCGGGAATGCTCCGCTACATCAAGACCCTGCTGGAAGTGGACGACTACAAGGTTGAGACCGCGACCACCGGCGAGGAAGCGTTGCTGCTGGTCGAAAAGGGCTTGCAGCCCGACCTGGTATTGCTCGACGTGCTCATGCCCGGCATTGATGGCTTGCAGACGCTCGAACAACTCCGTCAGATACGGCCCGGCGTCAAAGTCGTCATGCTGTCATGCGTGAACGACACGAAGAAGGTCGTGCATGCCATGAAGCTGGGTGCGCAGGACTATCTCACCAAACCGTTTCAGAAAGCGGAGCTCGACGCGGTCATCGATCTGAGCCTTGGCCAGGGCAAACAGAGCTTCAGCGGAGAGGTGGAAGAACTTTCTGACGACGTGTTTTTCATCGCGGCGAGTCCGCAGATGCGCAAGATTCGTTCGCAGGCCGCGCTGGTCGCGAATGTGGACATCCCGGTTCTGCTGCTCGGCGAGAGCGGCACCGGCAAAGAAGTTCTGGGACGGCTGATTCACAAGCTTTCGCCGCGCGCGCACCGCGCATTCCTCAAGGTCAATTGCGCTGCGGTTCCCGCGGACCTGCTGGAGAGTGAACTGTTCGGCTACGAGCCGGGCGCTTTCACTGGCGCGACCCACGCCAAGCCGGGCAAATTTGAGTTGTGCAACAAGGGAACGATTCTGCTTGACGAAATCGGCGAAATGCCGCCTTCGCTGCAGGCCAAACTGCTTCACGTGTTGCAGGATCAGCAGTTCTCGCGCCTCGGCAGCCGTTCGGTCATCAAGGTGGATGTGCGCATCCTGGCTGCGACCAACATCAACATTCCCGAAGCCCTGGCCAACAAGCGGCTGCGCGAAGATCTTTACTACCGTTTGAATGCGTTCACGATGCAGATTCCGCCGCTGCGTGAGCGCAAGGAAGAGATTCCGATCCTGCTCAAGCACTCGATGTCGCGGATGGCCGAGCGCTACGCGCGAGCGCCTCTGCCGCTCTCACCAACGTTGCTGCAGGCCTGCCAGGATCATTCCTGGCCCGGCAACTTGCGCGAGCTGAATAACTTTTTGAAGCGGTACTTGATCCTGGGCGACGAGAAGCTGGCCGTCAGCGAGTTGCTGCCGAAGAATGATGGCAACGGCGGCGTGCACCCAGATTCTCCCACGCGCAGCGCCGAGCCCGGATTGAAATCGCTGGCCCGCACTGCCAAGGATGAAGCCGAAGCCCAGGCCATTACGCGCGCTTTAGAACAAACCAACTGGAACCGCAAGCAGGCCGCTGCCATTCTTCAGATCAGCTATAAGGCTCTGCTGTATAAGATCCGGCAGTACGGCATCGCGGAAGCAAAGAGCCACCACAAGCTTTCCGCCGGAGCGTAGGACTTAGCATTCGACCAGCCCACGCAGAAATTCGCGGCGTAAGAAATTTCGCCCACGGCATTTCAGCCGTGGGCGATTTTCTTGCACTGAAGTCGCGGACGATTACGGGACGATTACGGGACGATTACGGAACGTTGAGTGAGATAGTTGCGCTCTTGCTGTCTGTACCAGCGGCGCCGGTGACAATGATGTTGTATTGCCCGGCAGGCGTCCCGCTCACTGGCGTCGGAGTCGTTCCTTTGCTGCACGCGGGCTGCAGCACCAGCAACCCGAAAAGAGCACATAGCATGAGAACTCCCGCGATGCGCCGGCGGCGGTCCGTCTTACCGAGACCAAAGAACGCCAGTCCGGGAATACACAACCACACCGCATAAAAGCGACGCGTCCACAGACTGGCTGCGGGCGTCACGATCGGCCGCGCCGTAGTGGTCACGTTCAAGGTCGACGTCGCCGGACCACCCAGCATGGAAACCGATGGGGTGGTAAATGCGCAGCTAGACGCTGGCGGCGTTCCACTGCACGACATTGCAACATTTGTGGCATAAACCGGATGAGGAGTGAGCTGAACCGCATAGGTTGCAGTATCGCCCGCAGCTGCCACCGACTGACTGCTGGGGAGGACAGTTATCGTGTAGTCCCCCATCGTCGCCGAAACCGTGGTGTGGGCGAGGATGATGTTGTTCGTGCCGAGAACTTGGACCGAGCCGCCATTGAAGCTCTGGGGCTGAGTGCCAGAACTGGTAGCGGTTGGCGTTAGCACAAATGTGACCGTCGCCGTTGAACCGGCTTGCAGCGTAGGAATTGTGCACGCCACTGTGCTCGAAGTCGAGACCGAGTTGGAACACGTTCCCGACGTAGCGGTAGCGGAATCGAAGGTCAGCGCAATCCCGGTGATCGATTGGCTGATATTGTTCTGCACGATCACCCCGGTTGCCGGGTCCGGCCCGCCATTGGTAACGGTGTAAGTAAACGTCGCCGGCATCCCGGCGCTCACAATTGTTGTGGAACCGGTGCCAACTGTAAGAACTCCGGTGATGGACAGTGTCGACGAGGAACCAACCTGCGCAATGAAGGCGTCGGAGCCGCCACCGATGGTCGTCTGCAGGCCCGTTGCCGGTATCTTCTGATCTGAAGTAGTGTCGCCTGCGAAGTAGCTAGTCTGGAAGATATCGAGGGCGATGCTGGTACCTTCGTCCGTGTTGTTCCCGCCGTAAGGATTCGACCACGAAGCATTAGTCTGACCGACCTGCGCCACTGCGTTCAGGCGGGCCATGAAGGCGTTCTGTGGGCCATTTGGAGCGCTCTGGATGGAGTTTTGGGTCGGGTTCACCGGAAAGTCGGCCGATTTGGTCCAACCCGTGACCAGCGCGCCGCCCGCTACGTCCACGGCAGTCGCGAGTCCGGCGTCATCACCAGTACCACCAAGATAGGAGAAATAAGTCAGCCCCACGTTGGTGATGCCCGTGGTGTTCGTGGTCGGGTTGCTTAACCGCGCTACATAGGCGTCGGTGGGATACGCAGTTTGCGCGTCGGAATTTGTGCAGGCTACGCCCGATAGAGGATTGACCGGCTGATCGAGACACGTTTGATAAGCCGCAAAAGTTAACGCTGTCGTGATGTCACTCGAATTCGTGCTGCCCGTGATGTAAACGTTGGCGGCACCGGTGTCGAGAGCGATCCCGGTTCCAGTCTCCGTCTGGGTTCCTCCGAAATACGTGGACCAGAGCAACTGCTGGCCCTGAGCGGCGTTGGGATTGATCTTGGCTACAAATGCGTCAGAGTTAGAGGTGGAAGTTGTGCTCGTGCAAATGGGCGGGTTCACGACTTGGGTTGCCGCGGGAATATCGAGACAGGGCTGGTAAGGATTCAGAATGGGGAAGTCGGTGGTCTGGCTGGTTCCCGTGTAGGTGTAATTCGTCGTTCCCGTGAAATACATGTTGCCGTTGGTGTCGACCGCGATGCCACCGCCCGTGGCGATTGCGTCGGTGGTCTGGGAAGTGCCTCCGCCGAAGTAAGTCGAGTACAAGATACTGCCGAGCCTCGAACCGTTCGTGTTGACTTTGGTCACGAAAAACTGGGGCTGTCCCAGCGCCGCTCGTGAAATGCTCTGATACGGCAGCTTCTGCGGAAGATTTGTTGCGGGAAACTGGTCGGCCGAAGGACTGGTTTCCTGCGAAGTCGTCGTGCCGGTTACGAAAATGTCGCCGCTAGCGTCAATCGTCATTCCGCTGGCAATGTCGTTGCCGTTGCCCGACAGGTATGAGGAATAGAGCAACTGGGTCGCGATACCGAGGGCGTTGTTATTCAGCTCGGTCACGAATACGTGGCAGAAAGCTGACGTAAATCCCGGGCATGCGGCGCCCGTTGAGGCTTCAGGAGCAGTTTGATACGCGGTCGTCGGGGTCGTCGGAAAAAGCGCGGAGGTCGTCGTGCCTGCGACATAAGGATTACCGGCGCCGTCGACCGCGATTCCAACTGGATAGTCGACGCCTTCACCGCCTAGATAGGTCACATAGGTCAGAATCGACGGGTTCGATCCCAGCGTCGGAACGATCTTTGCAATGAACACATTCTGCGTTCCGTTCAGCGTTTGCTGGTATACGCCGGCCAGGGCGGGAAGATTGGCCGATGTCGTCGACCCGGTGAGATACATGTTGAAACTGCCGTCTACCGCGATGGAGACGTGGCTCTCGTCGCCGGAGCCGCCGAAATAGGTCGAGTACGTCAGCTGCGGATCGATCACGAGTTCGCGTGAATGATCGTAGTTTCCGATGGCGAATCCAGCACGGTTGGCGCCCCGCAAAACGAAGCTGCCCTCGACCGGCTCCTGCCGTCCTGCGATCTCCTGGTACACGCGGGGCGCATCGAGCTGCACATCGCCGCCTTCGCCTTTGATGACCAGCGCGCCGTCGTGCAATTCAACTTTCTTCGCGCCTTTGAACTCGAGTTCTGCTTGACTGGGATCGGAACCTGGCGCTACCTGGAAGTCGTATTCCAGACGTCCCTGATTGCCATAAAAAACGAGGTTGATGCCGGGATAGACGTTCTCATACCGCACGCGGGCGAACTGTGGAATTCCCTGCCGCCACTTCGACGGATCGTTGCCCAGAATGTAGTTGCTCTTGCCGGGCAGCGGATCAGCCGCGCTTACGCTGGCATTCGGGTTGGCCCCGGCCAGCTTCATCTGCAGCGACTCGACACGAATCTCGGAATCGGCCTTGCGCTTGGCTTGCGACCGCAAATTCAGGATCGCGCCTTCGGAACCGAGGTAGAGGCTGTAACCGGATCCCCGGGCGACAAACTTCACCCGCGCGTCGGCTGGGTCGAGGTTCGCCTGGCCCTGGTTGGGCTCAAACATCAAAGGCAGGCCCGCGAAGACTGCGAGCGCGTGGCTTCGCGCATCGAGTTTGGTCTCGCCGGACAGAATCGGACCGGTCGTCTCGGCGGTTTGAGCCGAGCCTTGGGCGGACATGGAGGCCGCTCGGTTCGCGGCCGTCTGACGTGAGCGGGAACCCCACCCGAGCACCATGCATCCTGCCGCTAACAGCACCAGCCCTGCGGCCAGAACACGAACTCGCACAACGGATGTTCCCAACCAACGGCGATCTAAATTCACGCGTTCCTCCGATGCATTCATTTCCCTTAAGCTCTCGTCATTTCGCTCAGATCGTTGTTCGTTCAGATCATGGAGAGATTTGAGACGGCGCACAAGTCAGTCCGGGCCTCGCGCCGGCGCGTCTCAAAGACGAACCTGCCCGCAGCTTGCTGGTCACTGGAACTGGCGGAAAAAATTAAATAACTACTTAAACATCTGACGGATAGACAAGTCAAGCGAGCCCCCGCCCTGGGAGTGGTGCAGTCCGGCCATGGTCCGAAAAACGGGAGCAGTTGTGCCTTCCTAGTGTATCGGAACTTCGTCGAACGGAACTTGCCGGAACCGAATTTGTGCGAATTTGCTCGATCTTTCTTTGTATCGTTTCTTCCAGTTTCGATTCGCACACCTACGGCACGCGAACCCGCTCCCAAGAATCGTCAGATGCGGCGGAGCCGTCGGAAAGATGCCGCGGGTGGCACAAAAGTGGCTGAATCAACTTGCAGCATCAACCAGAACGGAATCAAAGATCACCCGCTTTTCTGCAATGCCTTGCACGGACCAATATCTTCTGCCCTCAAGGTCGGTGGAAGCCTCTGATTCTTCGCACAAAACTTACGACTTATCGGCTCCCGGTTGGCAGCGGGATTGCTGAGTTCCCGGCAGGCCCTGCGCTTACCCGCGTCCCTCCCGGGCCAGGTGACGATTGTCTGTTCCGAATTCCGGACAGATAACCGAATTAGTTCCGATCACACTTTTTGCTGGTGCAAACTGCTGATAATTCTATACATTGAGTTGTCGTAAACACCGAGTTTTCGAGAGGCTGCGTTTCTGTGGGATCGGAAGCCTCAATGATTTCAGCAGTTGCTGTGGGTAGTTTGGCGTTTCTCGAGACGGTGCGCTCTTGGCGGAGCGCTCTCACATGCAACCGAATTCACAGGAACGGCGGATGATGCGGCGCTTTGACATGCGCCTGCCCGCCGTCGTCCGCCTCGAAGGCGCCAACGAATTCCACACCGAAACCCAGAACGTCAGCGCCCGCGGCGTCTTCTTCTACCTCGACCGCGCCGTTTCGGCAGGCACCAAGCTCGAAGTCACGCTGACCTTCCCTCCTCATATCACCCTGACCGACGCCGTCCGGGTACGCTTCTCGGCGCGCGTGATCCGCGTCGAATCTCCTCTGCCCTCGTTGCGCATCGGAACTGCCGCCATGATCGAGGATTATGAGTTCCTACGGTCGGCCGGCAGCCCGGACTTCCTCACCGCTTTACAGAAGGAATGGAAGACAACGAACTAGACAGGCTTCCGGCTGTCGGCTTCCGCATCCTCTAGTCCCCTTGCGGTGACACGTCTCCTCGTTCCAACTGGCGTGCCATCAAACATCCAAGGGAACGAAGCGGTCAAGATGAGTTCCGGAAGCCGACAGCCGGAAGCCGGAAGCCGTCTTTACTTCTTGCCCAATTCTCTCAACTGCTGGCGCAGTCGGGAATACCTTCGGACCAAAGTGGTAAGGTAGAACACGTGGATGATCCAGGTAGCGGCGTAGGCGGCGTAGAGATACTTGATCGAGTTCATCGCGGACTCCGGTTCAACGGGAGGCTAGCCTTTGCGGAAACTCCGTCCGCTCCAACCAGCGACTCCATGGCGTGCGCTTCCTCCACCTCACGCTGCAGCATTTCCAGTCGATAGCGCGACCAGCACACCAGAAATGCGAAGCAACAAAATGCCAGCCAGTTGATCAGCAGCACGCGCCCCATGCCTGGATCGAGCGAGCCGCCGCCCCCGATCACCGGTTGCGGATGCTGCGTGCGAAAAAACCAGATCGAAAAATAAACCAGCGGCACGTCGAGTGCGCCAAAGATGGCCAGCACGGCCGCCAGCACCGGGGTTTGCGCGCTATCTGAAAAGCGCCGCAGCACCAGGTAGCTCACGTAGATCAGCCACAAAACCAGGGTCGTGGTCAGACGCACGTCCCAGGTCCACCAGATGCCCCACACCGGACGCGCCCAGATCGGTCCGGTCACGAGAACGATCGTGCAGAACACCACGCCGACTTCGGCACAGACCACGGCGAGCGCATCGGCCTTCGGATTACGCCGGATCAGGTAAACGACCGACGCCACCAGGTTCACCATGAAGAGAAGAAACGCGGTCCAGGCGGAGGGCACGTGGTAATAAAAGATCCGCTGCACGTCGCCCATGGTGCGCTCCGTTGGAGCGACGACCATCGCCTCATACAACGCGTATGCCAGTAGGGCCGCCGTGATGACCGATAGGATGGGGAAGAGACGTTTCATTCCGCGTGCAGAATCGTTTCGAACAAACCCAGACAAGCTGTAGTAAACACCACATCATAGGTGAGAAGCAACACGATCCAGAAGCGCGCAGAACCGTCGCCCATGAGAATAATCCGCGTGGCTTCCACCATCGCCTGCACGGCAGGGATGGAAATGGGAAACAGCAGCAGCGGCAGCATGATCTCGCGGCTACGAGTGCGAATAGACACCGCCGCAAAAAAGGTTCCGTTCACTACGAGCGCCCAAGTGCCCAACACTCCGATCGGAATCAACTGCCACGCCGGACCAATCGCCCGCAGGTTGTAGAACACGATGAAGAGCGGCGCCATGACCGCCTCGAGCACGGAGACGAGAATAAAATTCCCCAGGGCCTTGGCAACAAAAAGTGAGTTGGGCGGTGCGGGTGAGACTCGATAAGCGTCGAGCACCTGGTTGCGCAGCTCGCGCGCCCAAGTCTGATTCAGCGCCACGACCGAGGCAAAGAGAAACCCCACCCACACGAGTCCGCCGGCGATTTGCCGCGATTCTTCTGCCGTGGGGTCAAACGAAAAGCTGAAGATCACCACGACCAACAGCGAAAAAAACAGCATGGAGTTGAGCGCGTCTTTCGACCGCCACTCCAGGCGGATATCTTTCTTCAGCGTCGCGAGCGTGACCGCCCAGAGGGAGTTCATTGCACGCCCTCGGTCGGGCCGACGCCGGCCGCGCGTGCGCTACTAGTTCGATCGATGATTTGGCCTGCCTGCATCCATACAAACTCGTCGGCCACGCCCTCAAGCAGCTGCGCCTGATGCGTCACCACAAAAATTGTCTTCCCGGCATCGCGCATCGTCTTCAACAACCCAACCATTTCGCGCGCCGAATGCACGTCCACGTTCGAGAAGGGCTCATCCAGCAGCAGCACTCGCGGATCGTGCAGGATCGCCCGCGCCAGCGACATCCGCTGCCGCATCCCCTGCGAATATTGTCCGACCGGTCGCGTCAACGTCGGGTCGAGCCTCACCGACGCAATCGCCTCGCGGCAGGTATCGTCACCCGCAATCCCATACAGCCCGGCGAAGTAGCGTAAGTTCTCCATCCCGCTCATCTCGTCGTAAAGCAGCGATGGATGCGCCATGTAGCCAATATCACGGCACGCAGTGCGCGGAGTTTTCCCGAGAATCGAAATGGTCCCGCTCGTCGGGTGTGCAAGTCCGGCGATTGCGCGCAACAGAGTCGTTTTCCCTGCCCCGTTGTCGCCAAGGATCGCGTGGAAACGTCCTGCGTCAAATTCGGCCGTAACGCCGCGCAGCGCGGCGAAGCGCCCGAACTGCTTGATGACGTTGCTGACGGTGATGATCGACGGGGTGTTAGTCACGGGCTCGGGAGAACGCAGGCGTCACACAGTTCACGATAGCGAATCTATGCACTTTTGCGAAGATTTGCAAAATCCTTCGCACGGGTTCCGCCCACCGCAGCCATCTCAACCTGCGAAATTCTCCTCGAATTCGCGCCCAAACTCGCCGTTCTTGTCGAGCTGGTCTTAGGAGGAAAATCGCAATGACTGCTTCAAAGCTCGCCACCGAGGAGCTCATCGAGAGCTACTTGAACCGGTTGAATGCCGCCCTGGCCGGCACCGCCCGGCGGTAAGGCGATGCCAGCCTTCCGCCGGGCGTTGCACTCCGTTGAACATGCTTACGGTCGAATCGGACTGCGTGCACTCTTGTTCAACAAACTGCGCGCACTCCCTGCCTTGCTCCCCGCGCCCGACTGACGGGAAGGCGTGGGCGTGCACGAACTCCCGGCCGTAGTGCCCGCTGCAAAATACGTGTTGGGAACTGTCGTGTTGCTCGTGCCAGCGTCCTCGAGAACGCCCGTGCACGCGTCAACAATAGTGTTGCCGGTCACCGTGTTGCCGCTTCCACTCGTCCCGCTATCAAACACTCCACAACTCGCATCCAAGTGAATCGCCGACTCCGAGCTATTCATGATGGTGTTGGTCTGAATCGTGTTGTTGTTGGTGCAGACATCGATCCCGTCGAAGATCCGGGTGCCAAAAACTTTGTTTGTGGTGACAATGGCTCCGTCACCTACCCCGGAGGTGTCGGTCACCAGCGCAATCCCGAACTGCGTGTTTCCAACCGTATTGTTCTTCACTGCTGACGTGTTTTCAGCAGTGTCGTACAGCAGGATGCCCGCCGCCCCATCGCCCGGATCGGTAATCGTGTCGGGAGCCCACACATCATCGATCACGAGATTGCCGGTCAGCGTGCCCGATGCGCCAAAACCGATCTGAATACCGTTCTCTGCTGCGCCGTTGGTCGCGCCCTGCCCAACCACGTCGCTACCGGTCACGTTAATCGTGGTGCCGGATTCGTTGCCAGTGATTCCGTTCTTCTGGTAGTCATGCACGGAACTGTTCATCACGTTCACCGTCGAAGATCCGCTGTTTCCGCTCTGCACGAAAATTCCCAGACCGGTCTGGCATCCGTTCGAACCCGTGTCGCTCTCCGAGAGCCCTACCCACTGGTTGCGCGTGGCCACGTGATTCAGTGTTCCAGAAGCGTTTTGATAAAGGATCCCCGCCAGGGTCGGCATGCCGCAGCCGGATTGCCCATTCCCCACTGAGTCGACGATGATGTTGTTCATGTTTACCGTCGCCGGACCCAGCACCCAGACGTGAGCGGCGATGGGATTGCTGCTCGCAAGGCTGGTTGTATTCTGGCTGAGACCGCCTCCGGGCGGCAGGATCACGACGGCGTCCGCCGTGCCCACAGCCACTCCGGTCAGGGTGAGTGATTTGTTGATATTGATTTGCTCGTTGTACGTTCCCGGGCAAACGTCAATCGTCGAACCAGGTGGAACCGCATTGACCGCCGCCTGAATGGACGTGAAGTTCACCAGGTTCTTGCAGCCGCCCACAACCACGGTCGCAGCGAAAAGACTTTGCCCGAACACGAAGACAAAGACGGTCACCACCAATGCCGACAAACGGGCACGCGGACACACGAATGCACTCATAGGAAATCCTCCTGAAAAATTTTCGATGGAATTACCTGGGCCGGAATTCGAGACGGTCTGAACTCACGCGAAACCTTAGTACTGAGGCGGCTTTGAGTCAACGACACGATCAGGCCATCACTTACAACTTTCCGGCCATCGTGCGAAGACACGCGCGCCGAGAGCGCGCGCTGCTCTCATGCACTCAAAAGGCACTCTGGAAGCTGGGCTGCAGAAACCAAACAAGGAAAACCTGAAAGCCGAAAGGGTGATTCCGACGGGAGTCAGCAAGCGAGGAACGGTGCGGCCCTGATGCCATTACGAGTGGCGCTCAAATGCTGCTTGGCTCCGACTCCCGTTGACCTACTTATACGGAGGTTCCGCGCGCTTTCGCGGCACCGGAGTTCTGCCATCGATCAATTCAATATTATCAATCGAATTGTATGTATGAACACCGGAGAGCCCTCCCCAATGTTCCGGAGTGATGCTCCGCAAATGTCGCTCAGAATAACGCTCTCGGGAAAGCTCCGTGATCTCATTGAACTCAACAGCGAAGCCGTAAGAAGGGGTACCGTTCTGGCTAGGTCTGATTAAACGATTGCGACTCCAAAAAACGCGGCCCGCTCCCCGGCTTTTTCGGATGTCGGTAGAAATCGGATTGGCCGGGTGAAAATGCCATTCCCCGGTCAACGACGTCGAATAAAAAAGCAAAAGGCAGCCGGAGCCCGCACTCGGCTCCGCACTCGTCGTCATGAGCCACCACAATCCTTCATGTTCCCAGATCGTCGTGTCGACAAACTTGCCATGCAATAGAGTCGTTTCGCGTACCCACTTGTCGGGGAATTGTTGGCATCGAAAAAGATCGACGGAATTCGAACTGCGTGATTCAGGAATCATGAATATTTCAGATCCCGCGCGAAAGATGTGGGGGTAGGAATAGTGCTCGCTCGCGTGCACAAGACATGGAACGGAAGGCCCAAGTTCGCCCTTCGGTGACAATTCGGAACAAGCGATCTCTGCGCGCTTCTTTTCGTAGGAGTAATCTTCGAAAAAGATCCAGTTCTCACCTTGATAGTCAATGGCAAACGGATCAGCCCAGAAGTGGCCTTTGGGCGAATCGATCCACCGGAAACCAGAGTAGTCAGTATCTGAGTCGAAATCAGAGAGTGGCTTCCCCCTGACACGTGTGGCGATTCTCCAGTGTTGCATGGTCTTTCGGCGAAACGGATAGGAGATCGCTTTCTTTAGGAGAATTGGCCCAAGCCAGGCAATCATGTCCCCGTTCGCAGGGGATCGGTAGGGACTTCTCTTCCCCTGATATGGGGTGGACGGTACGGACCTTTCAAGTAAGTGGTCCCAACCGAATCGGTGTAGTTCGTTGAGTTTTCGGATCACCATATCCGAAGATCCCCAATAGGGTGCGAATCGGTTTCGAGAGACGCTGAGAGTCCGCTCAGTTGCGAACAGCGACTTGCAGAGCACGATTCCGCCGTCTAGTTCCTCGTTGAGAACTTGCAGAATCACTCCGGATAGAGGGGAGCCCTCTTGCAGTTCCCAGAAATGGGCTGGTCCACCGCGGTAGAACTGATTATCACCATGGTGATAAGACCAAACGCCGTAACGAGTCGCTCGCAAGATGTCTCCGTGGAGGATTCGAAATCCGAATCGAAGAAGGACATCCAAATCCTTCGAACGAATCGTCTCAACAGAGTCGGCTGGGAATCGTTGAATGAACTTCTTTCCTATTGGTTCCACATCGAGGGCTTCAATTCCTGATAGCAGATTCCGGCAATCGACTCGTGCCAGTGGATCGTCAACTGGTTTCTTGCGAGCGTCGAAACGGCGATACAGATCGTAAAGCAGATGACTTCTCAGTTTGGGATCCGCAATGCGTCGCAGAAACCTGGCCGCCCGTGAGTGCGGCACCTTCCGTGTTGGAGGGTTGTCCACGGGAGTCTTGCTGACAATCAATAGCTCGATTCGCGCGAAATTGCTACTTTTTATATCTTCGACGATTTTCGCAAAGAATGCCGAAATCTCGTCGCGCGAGTCCAATAGCAGGCCGATGCGGAGCGGAGGTCGATCTGCAGAAGAAATGCGGTAATAACCGTTTGAGGTCCCCAGCATCCTTACAAAGTTTACTAGAAATCGACAGACTCGTTGGCGGGTGTGCCGCACAAGGCCAAACGCAGCAGGAAAAACGGTAGCTGCCGACCGGTTTTTTATTGAGTTTCAGGACGAACGTCGAGCGTAGGGGGGAGTTCGAAGTCGAGGTATACTATCCAGACGATTTTGGGGTTTTTCGAAAATTAATTTCGAATGCTTGGTTTATTCCTTTCGCGGATCCTGACAGCCGCTGAGAATTTCGGGCGACGTATGCGCGGGTGCGGCAAGATGGTTTCTTATGCTCTTTGATACTCCAATTTTCTTTGTTTTCCTCTGCCTGACGACGCTCTGCTATTGGAGTCTACAATTCCGCGCGCAGAACAAATTCCTCCTCATCGCCAGTTATTTCTTCTACGGATGGTGGGACTGGCGGTTTCTCTGTCTGATGATCGCGTCCACGGTTATCGACTATTTCATCGCTATCAAAATCGCAGACACCGAAGATCTTCGCCTCAAGCGCTCCCTGCTGATTTTGTCTCTGATTATCAATTTCTCGATTTTAGGATTTTTCAAATATTTCAACTTCTTCGCTGATTCTCTGCATACGTCACTGTCTGCTCTCGGGCTTCAAGTCTCACTTCCACTTCTGCGAATCATTCTGCCGCCGGGCATATCGTTCTATACATTTCAGGAGGTTGCATACATCGTAGACGTCTACTACGAGAGAGTCCCCGCCTCACGCTCATTCTTTGATTATGGCTTGTTCATCAGTCTCTTCCCGCACCTCATCGCGGGTCCGATCCAGCGCCCCTCACACTTGCTGCCGCAAGTTCAGAAACCACGCCGGATGGACTTTGACAAATCCTTTGATGGCTTCCTGCTAATTCTGGAAGGTCTGTTTCGCAAGTGCGTGATTGCCGACAATTGCGCCCTCATTGCAAATGCCGCATTCGCGGGCGCATTCGGTCCTCCGAGCCTGCCTTCAGTACTGCTCGGCACCTACGCTTTCGCCTGGCAAATTTATGGGGACTTCAGCGGTTACAGCGACATTGCCCGCGGTTGCGCCCAGATCCTTGGCTTCCACTTCATGGTCAATTTCCGCCAGCCCTATTTTGCCGACAGTTTTCAAGATTTCTGGCGCCGGTGGCACATTAGCCTTAGCACATGGCTTAGGGACTACCTGTATATCCCCCTCGGAGGCAACCGTTTCGGCGAACGCAAAACCTACCGCAATCTGCTATTGACTATGCTCCTTGGCGGATTGTGGCATGGCGCCAACTGGACCTTTGTAGTGTGGGGGGCATTGCACGGTAGCGGCCTTGCAATTGAGAGAAAGCTAACCCGCAATCGCCCAGCTTTGCTAATTTTTCCGAAGTTGATTAAACGTGTTCTCGTCTTCCACGTGGTCTGTCTCAGCTGGATATTCTTCCGGGCACCGTCATTGCGAGCAGCGAGCGCGATGTTGCGCGGGCTCTTCGTCTGGAATTGGAGACCCGAGTTTCCGGCAGCATTTTTGTTCCTTGCTATTTTCTCGATCCCTCTGCTGTTGCTGGATGTCTACCTTGAATTGTCAGGCGACGAATACTGTTTCGCATCCGCATCGGTCGAACGTCGCGTCGCATTCGGTCTCGCATGTGCAGTTATCATCGCGTTCTTAGGAGCAAATCAAGCAAATGCTTTCATCTACTTCCAATTCTAAGAATATCGGACAAAGGGTGCAGGCGGCGCCTGATGTCGCAATGTCCGCCAAGACAGGCATCATGCTCCTCTTGGCGGGACTGGCATTGATCTACATGGCGCTGGAGGTATTGTCTCCGAAGATTTTGGCTCGCTTCAGCCGTATCGAAAACAGAATCAATCACGAATTAGCCCAGGCGAAGCAACTCAACGCGTTAAATGACGGACATCCAACCGTGCTTCTGGTCGGAAACTCTCTGCTGAACGAAGGCGTCCAACTGGACTCCTTGCGCGCCGATCTGGCACCCGACTACGCTGTGAGCCGGCTAGTCATCGAGCAAACTCATTATCTGGATTGGTACTTCGGTTTGCGTCGCCTACTGGCGGAAGGGTCGCATCCCAGCGTCATCGTCCTTACGCTTGACCCCAGCCAACTGGCTTCCGGCTTTACCTTGGGAGAGTCTTTTGCCCGGCGCCAGATGAGTATTCGCGATCTTCCGCAAGTTGTACGGGATGCCGGTCTCGACAGGACCACCGCGAGCACATATTTTTTGGCCCACTGGAGCAACTGGTTGGGAGACAAAGGCTATATTCGTCAATGTGTGATGATCCTGATGGTGCCGCACTTTCGAGAGCTTGCGGGGCGAATCGCAGATCATGGCTCACACATTAACGACCGGGCCAGCTTGCTGGCCATGGCCCAACAGAGGCTGCCGGAATTCGGAAAACTTGGCCAAGAGAACGGGATCCGCATGATTCTTCTCGTTCCACCCGCTTTGCGCCAGAATTACTCGCTCGATATTCAGGAATTGGGTACAAAGTTGAGCATTCCGGTGTGGGTTCCCTCACCTCCGGGTGAATTTCCTTCTGACCTCTATCGCGATGGCTTTCATCTGAACGCACAGGGTTCGAAGATCTTCACTGAACGGCTCGCCAACGAGATGCGGAAGCTGCCTGCACCACAATCCGCAGGCACTTCTCGCTGAGTACATTGGGAGGGTCGCCGCGATGTGTGCAAGAAATTGCACATCGTTTGACCCATAGAGAAATACGGCTCTTGTTTACGCAAGAGTTTGCACTTCAAGGACGTTGAAAAATCTCGGACCTGAAGAATAATCGAGGTTTCGCCTTTATCCTTATCAATTTACAGTACAATCACGAGAATTAATCCGGCATTGCACTTGCTCGCTACAAGACGCAATCTTGTTTGGTGTACACTGGGGTTAATCTGGGTCTTGCGTATTTTGGACCCGCTGCAGTTTTGTAGGTCTCGTTAGCATGTTCCCCCCAATAAGCATGTCCGGAAGTCTTCATTGATTCCTTCTGCGAGACACTGAATTTACATGCACTAAATCCAAAATCAACGAACCTGGGAGGTTCACGCGCTTGTCTGCTTCGACTAGTCATTTGATTGCTCCGCACGGCGGCGAACTCGTCAATCTGCTTGCAACTCCGGAAAAAGCCGCAGAACTGAAAGCCCACTCTCGAGAGTGGCCATCCTGGGACCTGACAGCCCGTCAAGTTTGCGATCTCGAACTACTCATGAGCGGCGGCTTCTCTCCGCTGCGCGGCTTTATGACACAAGCCGACTACGAAGGCGTGTGCCACAACATGCGCCTGGCCAGCGGAGTCCTCTGGCCCATCCCGATCACTCTTGATGTGACCGAGGAATTTGCCAAGAAGCTGACGCCCGGCAGCAGCAAAGTCGCGTTGCGCGACGCAGAAGGCGTCATGCTGGCGGTGTTGCACGTCGAAGAAGTCTGGCAAGCCGACCGCGCCGCTGAAGCAAAGGCGGTCTTTAACAGCACCAGCAAGGCCCATCCGGGCGCCAATTACACGATGAACATTTCGAACCCGTGGTACGTTGGCGGCCGTATTGAAGGTCTGCAGGGTCCGTCGCATTATGACTTCCGTACGCTGCGCCTTACGCCGGCAGAACTGCGCGCAGAGTTCGCCCGCTTGGGATGGCGCCGCGCTGTCGCATTTCAGACACGCAATCCCATGCACCGCGCTCACGTCGAACTCACCTTCCGCGCCGCGAAGCAGGTCGAGGCCAACCTACTGATCAACCCAAGCGTAGGCATGACCAAGCCAGGCGACGTGGACTACTTCACACGCGTGCGCTGCTACCAGTTGCTGCTTTCAAAGTTCCCGCAGGGGACTGTGAAGCTCGCCCTGCTGCCATTGGCGATGCGCATGGGCGGACCTCGCGAGGCTATTTGGCACGCGCTGATTCGCAAGAATCACGGCTGCACTCATTTCATCGTAGGCCGCGACCACGCTGGTCCGGGCAAGGACACCGACGGCAAGCCATTTTATGGTCCCTACGAGGCGCAGGAGCTTTTCAAGAAGAACGAAGCCGATATCGGCGTGACCATGGTTGACTTCCAGATGATGGTCTACCTTGAGAGCGAGGATCGATACATCCCTGACAATGAAGTAAAACCAGGGGATCGGATTCTGAATATTTCGGGGACGGAGCTTCGCAACCGCCTAAACGAAGGCCGCGATATTCCGGCATGGTTTACCTATCCCGAAGTCGTCAGCGAGCTGCGGCGCAGCTTTCCGCCACGCGCTAAACAGGGAGTCACGATCTTCTTCACCGGACTGTCGGGTTCGGGCAAGTCCACCATCGCGAACGTCCTGATGACAAAGTTCCTGGAAGTTGGGGGACGTCCGGTGACACTGCTCGACGGCGACCTGGTGCGTAAGCATCTTTCGTCGGAACTTGGATTCTCGAAAGAGCATCGCGACATCAATATCCGGCGCATCGGCTACGTCGCGTCGGAGATCACGAAGAACGGCGGTGTCGCCATCTGCGCGCCAATTGCGCCCTATGACGCCACTCGAAAACACGTGCGGCAAATGATCGAGCCGAACGGAGGTTTCATCCTGGTGCACATCGCAACTACGGTCGAGGTTTGCGAGCAGCGCGACCGCAAAGGCTTGTACGCCAAGGCCCGCGCAGGAATTCTCAAGGAATTCACAGGGATTTCTGATCCTTATGAGGTTCCGGCGGACGCCGACGTAACAATCAACACTGGCGAACTGTCAGCCGAGGAGGCCGCCCAGGAAATTATTCTGCACCTGGAGCGCGAAGGCTTCATCGGTGTAAATAGAGCAGGAGAGTAAGGCGAACAGGATTCGACTATGCCACTGATCGCAACCAAAATTCTGGTTGGCTTTGTCGTAGGCATTCTCATCGGTATGACCGGTGTGGGGGGAGGAGTTCTGCTCCTCCCCATACTGATCTTCGGATTGAGGGTGCCTGCGATCGTGGCGGTCGGCTCCGACGCGCTATTCAACTTTTTCACGAAGATTCCAGCCAGCCTGATGCACTTGAAGAAAGGTACAGTTCGCCGCAAGGTCGTGCTGGCACTGGCCGTGGGCAGCATTCCTGGCTCGATTTGTGGGGTCAAGCTGCTGATGCACATCCGCCATCTCTATGGCGATGGCGTCAACAACTTCATCAAAACCGCGGTGGGCGTGCTGCTCATCGTCATTCCGTTATTGCTACTGTTCCAAAAGCGCATTGAAGAGCGAGTCGCCAACCGCCCGCCGACGATGAAGGGGTTCATGGGCATGGCGTTGATCGGCCTGGTCGCCGGTTTCCTGGTCGGAATGACGTCGGTCGGTTCGGGAAGCATCATCATGATGCTTCTTCTGCTGTTTTACAGTTTCCCGCCTAAGGTCAACGTCGGGACTGACATCGTGCACGCCGTCATTCTCACGGGAGTCACCGGGTTGATGCACTTCAAATTGGGAAACGTCGACCCGACGCTGGTCTTGTCGTTGCTGATTGGGTCCATTCCCGGCGGGTTGCTCGGTTCGCACTTGAGCACTCGTGTCCCTATGCTGTGGTTGCGCCGCTTACTCTGCGCTTTGCTATTAATCACCGGAGCCCGCATGTTGTGGGCGTGATTCCCCCGCGTGCTGATTCAACAAAACCGAATTCAGGAAACCATGACTTCTTCATACGCCAACATACTTCAGCGCATTCAATCAGCCCTAGACGCTGCTCGCGTGGTCTTTGCCCGCTTTACACCGGGCGCGATTGAAACAGAATACAAAGCAGGACACGATCCTGTGACCGAAGCTGACCGAGCGCTGGACCTGGTGCTGCGCGAGAATCTGTTGCGCGACGGCGAGGGCTGGCTCTCCGAGGAAACCGCAGACAGTCCTTCCCGACTCGACAAGAGCCGCGTCTGGGTTGTCGATCCGCTTGATGGCACGCGCGAGTTCGTGCAGGGCATTCCTGAGTTCTGCGTTTCCATTGGATTCGTAGAGAATGGCAGACCAGTAGCAGGTGGAATTTTCAATCCGGCGACCAACGAGACCTTTGTGGGATCGATCGAGTCGGGCGTGAAATACAATGGCGCACCTTCCCAACCCAGCCAGCGCAAGACTCTCGAAGGTGCTTTGATTCTGGCCAGCCGCAGCGAAGTCAAACGTGGAGAGTGGAAGGCATTCGAGAATGCGGCTTTCAAAGTACGGCCCATGGGTTCAGTGGCCTACAAACTGGCTTTGGTATCCGCTGGCCTGGCTGACATTACTTTCACTCTGACACCGAAGAACGAATGGGATGTAGTCGCTGGAGCGGCTTTGGTGCAGGCTGGAGGTGGTTTCGTGAGCACTCTGGAGAAGACCAGCCTCGTCGCCAACCGCCGTGATCCCCTTCTATCGGGCCTGTTGGCCAGCGGACCGTTTCTGAAAGAACAACTGCTTGCGATGCTCGAACCTCACATGCCGGTAGCCGAACAGGCGCGCTAGAGCATCGGACGAGGCGGACGAACTTACTGCTGAGCGGTAGCGGAAAGCTCGGTGCGCAGGGCCCAGTGGTTCGCCATCGATCCTTTTGACGGGTTATACTCGCAGACATGACGGCCGTTTCGACCGAAAATGTGGTCGCAGTAGCCCGCACCAAGGCCGCCTACGAGGTATTCGCAACGAGCAAAGGCGCCCAAGAGATTGGCGGCGCCGCAAACTCCGCGGAGGCCGCTTTTCACGATCTTTTTCACACGTGGCGCCTCGACTTCGACCGGTACGGCACCTCATCCTGGAACCCTCTTGGCACCCTCATCCCGGCTGGCGCCAAGATCGTTATCAAGCCAAACTGGGTTTTCCACGAAAATCAATCGGGCAGGGGTTTGGACTGTCTTCTCACGCACAGCAACGTAGTAGGGGCCGCGGCGAAGTACGCTGCGCTCACAAAACCCTCGCAATTGCTCATAGGCGACGCTCCAATCCAAGGATGCGACTTCGCGAAATTGCGTCAGGTTGCAGGCATCGACGACATGGCGCTACGCCTGCAACGAGATGGGCTGCAATTCTCGATCTCAGATTTTCGTCGCACTATTCTCAAAGGAAACGCGGTAAGCCAAGAGCGGTCTGAGGATGTGCGCGAACTCGAGCATTTCGTTCTCTTTGATCTGAAGCACGATAGTCTGCTCGAATCTCTCAGCAAGGACGCGGACAAGTTCAGAGTCACCATGTATAACCCTGACCTATTGCACCGAACACATAAAGCAGGTCAGCACCAGTACCTAGTCTCGCGGGAAGCAATAGAAGCAGACGTTGTGATTAATCTTCCTAAACTCAAATCGCATCGCAAAGCGTGTCTGACGGGCGCTTTGAAGAATCTGATCGGCATCAACGGAAACAAGGAATACTTACCCCATCACCGTAAAGGCGGTTCAGATAATCATGGCGACTGTTATCCCGGTCGCTCCGTATGGAAGCGAGCTGCCGAGAATTTATTAGACGCCGCAAACCGCCGTCCACCAGGTGGAACTCATGCAGCGTTTGCATGGATGGCTCGCACGGCCGAGAGAGTCGCTGCCAAACTCGGTGCGGATGAAAACCTCGAGGGGTCGTGGTACGGGAATGACACCATCTGGCGGACCTGTCTGGACCTGCAGAGGATTCTTCGCTATGGCAGGGTCGACGGGTCGCTCGCCGCAACTCCGCAGCGCACGGTAATCTCTATCACGGATGCCATCATCGGTGGCGAAGGAGAAGGTCCACTCGCGAACACTCCGATGCCCAGCGGCTTTATCACAGGCGCATTGAATACGGCCGCCGCGGAATGGGTACACGCGCGATTGATGGGCTTCGATCCTGAGAAGATTCCCCTTGTTCGAGAGTCGTTCGGGGACTTCACGTACCCCTTGAGGGATTTCTCGCCCCAGTCCATCCGGGTTTGGATTGCCGACACCGAAATATCTGCAAACGACGTTGTTCCTTTCGACGGACGCGCCTTTCGCCCAGCCCGGGGCTGGCAAGGGCATTGCGAATTGACAGACAGTCGGATCGAACAGCGTACCGAACCCATCAAACCTCAATTTGTCCGAGCAACCGAATAGCAGATGATTCCGCAAGCAATCAGCAGCCTCTGGTGGCGTAGATATCTTCGACGCAACGCTACGTCCTGGGCCGAATTAGATCGGTTTCCTCAGCTTCCTCCGGACGAGCAACGCAAAGAGCTAGGGGCGCGATTGCTGCGGCAGATTCGCTATTTTGGCGCTCGGGCCGACGCCCTTCCCGAATGGCGTGAAGCAGCCCGCATCGACAATCCCGAGGACCTTCTGCGGATCTGGCCGGATCTGCCCGTTGTCACGAAGGATGACCTCCGTACACGTTTTCCGGCAGAGGAAATCGGTCGGCGTTTCGAGGTTGCGGGTCGAGCTAACTGCACCGGCGGCTCCACGGGCGAGCCTGTGCACTTCTTTCACGACACGGAAATGCTAAAGAGTGGTATAGCAGCCATTACGTTTAGCGCCATTCGCATGGGATGGGTTCCCGGCATGCCGACCATCATCGTCTGGGGATCGGAACGTGACGTGAAAAAAGCGACGACGTTCCGGAATCGTACTCACGGACGCCTCCGCAATCATTTCCTCGTAGATGGTTACAACCTTTCCGACTACACAGTAGAGCGCATGTGTACCGAGCTCCAGCGAGGACCAGTTGCGATATATGGTTTCACATCGATGCTGGAATTTGTTGCGCGGCGGGTCGTCGAAACAAAACAACAAATCCGGCCGGGAGTGGTTTGCACTGCGTGGAATGGCGGCGAGACGCTCTTTCCTGAGCAGAGCCAGCTTTTCCGCGAGGCGTTTGGGGTACCTCTTTTCAACCGCTATGGAGGCCGTGAACTCTCGGTGATGGCCTGCCAATTCGCCGAAGGTGAACCGCTGCAAGTATTGCGCCCGTGGCTCTTCCTGGAAGTTCTCAACGATCATGGCCGACCGGCTGGGCCCGGAGAAATCGGCCGCCTAGTCTGGACCAGCACCATTTGTCGAGGAACGCCTTTTCTACGCTACGATGTTGAGGATCTGGGCACATTTCGCGCTTCCGATTCGAACGAATCCGGCGTGACGGCGATCGACGCACTTCACGGTCGCGTGGGCGGACTGCTCGAGCTACCGGGCGGCCGAAAGATCAGTAATCTTTATTGGAATCATTTTTTCAAAGAAGTGAAAGAGGTCGCCCAATTTCAAGTGATTCTGCGCAAGGATCGCACCCTGCAGATCCTTCTTCGAGGCGCCGGTTTTTCTCCGGAGCGGGACAGCGCGGTTCGTGGACTGCTCGCTCATTTCCTGGCTGATGTGCCGTTTCACCTCCAATGGGTGGAGCGCATCCCTTTGACGAAGGATGGGAAATTGGTTCAGGCGTACAAGGAAGGTTGAAACGCGCATGGCGCAACAGGCTAAACGACAACGAGCGAGAGTTGCAAATTGAACCGGTGGAGATTCGCAAAGGAGACGAGCAGTGATGGGGCCTCTATACGTCCTGGGAGCACGGCAGCGGAAGTCAATTTTGAAAACGGACGAAGAATTTCGCGCCTATGAAGCCGCCCTAATCTTGCGAGTCGATCCAACGTCAGGCACGGCGAACTGCTGCGTCGAGTACAAAAGTCCCCCTGAGGTTCGCGCCAGTGAGCAGGCGTCGAATGGATTCAAATGCGCCTCCCTGGTCGGCAATAAGCTCTACACCTGCACATCCACGGAAGTACTGGTGTTCACAGTTCCGGATTTCGAGCGTACCGCATATCTCTCCCTTCCCTATTTCAATGACTTGCATCACGTCGCGCCCACAAACGACAACCATTTACTCGTCGTCAGCACTGGCTTAGACCTGGTGGCCAAGATAACTCCTAGCGGAGAAACCATGGCAATATGGAACACGCTGGGGGAAGATCCATGGGCGCGCTTCTCGCGTGACCTAGACTACCGCAAGGTGGAGAGCACGAAGCCCCATAAATCGCACCCCAACTTTGTATTCCAACTGGGTAGGGAGATCTGGGTCACGCGCTTCGCGCAACGCGATGCCGTGTGTCTTACCACGCCAGGAAAGCGCATCGACATCAATGTCGAAAAGCCCCACGATGGGCTCCTATTCAACAACCATCTCTACTTCACTACAGTGGACGGGCACGTTGTAATTGCTGATCCTCACACGCTGCGAGTCGAGCAAACTTTCGATCTCAACCAAATAGACGGGGCAAAGGACAAATCGCTCGGTTGGTGTCGCGGCCTATTGCCGCTAGATGATCGCCGAATCTGGGCGGGATTCACACGCGTTCGTAAGACGAAGTTCACCGAAAACCTGCTCTGGATCAAGCACGGATTTCGGCAGAATGAAACCCCTACCCACATTTCTCTTTATGATCTGGTCAGAGGGCAGTGTCTTCGGGAGATTAACCTCGAACCCCACGGCATGAACGTGGTTTTTGGCATTCATTCGGCCGCACAGCCGCGTTGACTGCCAACCTGATCGTCTCCCCTGGTCAGCTATAATCGTCTAACAATGTTCTCTTCGTGACGGTCGCAGGCGCACCTCGTTTCCCTTCCCCAATCATGACGAATTCAGCTTTCTGATTCTATGACAAAGATCGACAAAATCGCCCTTTTAAAGAACGTGGGCTCGAGCTGGGTTGCTTTAGGAGTCACGGTGATCGTTGGTTTCTTCCTATCGCCGTACATTCTTCACCACTTAGGAGATGAGGCCTTCGGCCTTTGGGTCTTAATCTTTTCGATCACGGGATATTACGGGCTCTTCGATTTGGGCATACGTTCGTCAATCGTCCGGTATGTAGCTAAATATGCAGCGACCGACGATCGGCAACAGCTGAATCTGTTGGTGAATACAGCCCTGTTTAGCTACGCAGCCATCGGCTTTGTTTGTTTGCTGATCACTGCGGTAGCGACGTATTTCGTCGCTTTGATGTTCCGGGTCCCGCCCGAGTTCCTCAGAACCGCAAGATTACTGTTCGCGATGGTCGGGACTTCCGTAGCTCTGGGTTTCCCACTGGGAGTATTCGGGGGAATTTTGGACGGCCTGCAGCGCTTCATGATAAGCAACGTTACCAGCCTTTCGTCGACTCTATTACGCGCCGTCCTGATCCTAATTGCACTGCAACACGGCGGGGGTTTACTGACGGTGGCCTTCATCACCGTCTCTTTGCCCCTCGTGGCCTCACTTGTGAATGCTGGGATTGTACTGCGACTCTTGCCGATACGTTTTAGCCTGCACAATCTCGATCGACGTACTCTGCGTCGCATCGCGAGTTATAGTGGGCCGACCTTCATGATCATCGTCGCTGCCCGTCTCCGGTTCAGGACAGATGCCTTAGTGATTGGCACATTTCTCTCCGCAACCGCCATCACTTACTTTACTGTTGGCGCGCGACTACTCGAGTATTCCGGCGAGGTGGTCAACAGCCTGGCCCAGATTTTTGTTCCAATGTCGAGTCAATTGCACGCCACCAATGATCTCGACCAATTGAAGAAAATCGTCGTCGCGGGAAATCGAGCATGCTCGTTCATTATCTTTCCTATCGCCACGATTCTTGTGCTTCTCGGAAAATCTGTGATCGAAGCCTGGGTCGGTCCTCGGTATGTCGCCCAGAGCTATCCAGTGATGCTGGTCCTTTTGGTCGCCTACTGCTTAATGCTTTCTCAATCGGCGTGTAACCGTGTGTTATTTGGGATGGCGAAGCACAAAATATTGGCAATTGTTACCCTGGTCGAAGGCGCCGCGAATCTAGCCCTGAGCATAGCCCTCGTTCGGCGGTTCGGGATTTTTGGGGATGCATTGGGAACAGCGATACCCCTGTCTTGTACGATGTTATTTTTCTTGCCTCACCACGTGTGCCGCTTATTAAAGATCAGCCTCAGGACCTACATTCGCGAAGCGTTTACGCTCCCACTGGTTTTATGCGTCCCGCTGGTTGGAACATTATTGTGGATGCGGCGTTGGTTTGTTCCCCACAATTATCTTCAGCTCTGCCTGCAGTTGCTTCTGGGCGTCGCGGTCTATGGAGCAGGATTGCTGTGGGCTTTCCGGACCGGCAGAGCCTGGAATGTCGGCGAACTCAGCCTAAACAATTCCTCCACTGAGTTGCCTATCGAGATAGTGGAGGGAGACTAAGGCCACACGAGTTGCAGACTCGGCTGATATCTCACCCCGGAACGTACGCGTGCCGTGCCCGCCTTCGCCGGGAAAGGAAATACCCGATCCCGTTCACCCAACTCTCAAACTCCAGGTCTGTACGCCCGCTCGTATCGACGACTCGCGGAAGTAGCAAGGGGTTGTTTTTTGCGGTAGCAATCCCTGTATCGCAAGTGGTTGCAGAAACAATTCTCTCCTTCGCAAGCCACTCCAGAAACACCGGCCGGTAGGCACCGCTGGGATAGCAGAAATGCGATCGCTCACCGGCGACTATTCCGGCGATGTACGCCCGATTGTCCCGAATCTCTCGACGGAATAACTCTTCGTCCATTGGTGTGCGATGACGATGGGTGTGCAACTGAAAATCTACGCCCTCAGAGGCGAGTTCGCCCACTTCATCCCGGTTCATCAGTTGCAGAATTCGCTTCTCGCGGAGTTCTTCGTAGTGAATGCCCAGTCGCTGCGCCAACCTTGCGGCGACCTGGTCCTTCTCGTGTCCATTAATATTCTGTTGATCCGCCCATTCGACGATCTCTCCGACAGCAACTTCGCGATCATTAGCAGAAATCAGGTCAGGTTGACGTTTCGTCCCAAATTCCTTCAAATCCAGGCGCCGCAGAGTCCGTGACTTCCACAACATGTAAGAGCAAATCAAGTTAAAGGCCGGAACCCGTAATTCACTGTAGTACGACGTGAGGTATACCGTGGCCGGAAAGCCATACTGTTTCAGCAACGGAAAGGCACGCTTATAGAAGTCATAACCTCCATCATCAAACGTAAGGACCACACTCCGGGGCGGAAGGTCGCCGCTGCGAAGGCGATCGAGCGCTTCGCCGAGAGGCAGGACGGCATACTTTCCTCGCTCCAGGATTTCTAATCGGCGCGCTAACGACTGCGGATGAATGAAAAGATGCGGCCTCCACTGATCTTCGTCGTCGAGGGCAACGCCGTGATAGCAGAGGATCAATAACCTTTGGCGCCGCCACGCGCTGTCGCGGACCACACCAAATGCTCCGCAGTTCTTAAGAATCGTCAGCGCTGCGCGCCGCAGTTGGGTTTTCATCGATTGGGTTACCGACCCAGAACCGCCGGCGTTGAACTGAGTTGCGAAGCCACTGCTTGCGCTGCCTCGCCGTCGATCATCACGCGTTGCCAGAGTTCCAGGTTCATGAGCCGCCATATCCGATTTCCATGATCGCGAATCTTGCTACGATGCTCGTGAAAGATTCGTTTCAGCGCATCCGGTCTGAACAGTCCTCGCTCCGTACTCCTCGGTTCCAGTAACATTCCTTCGAGTTCGTCCAACTGCGGTCCAGCAAGCCAATACTCCCATGGCGTAGGAAACCCCATTTTCTTCCGATACACAATCGATTTGGGAAGCAGGTCTTCCACTGCCTCTTTTAGGATGAACTTTCCCGCCATCCCCGAAATCGAAAACTTTGCGGGGATCCGCGCCGTGAATTCAACAAGTTCATGATCGAGAAACGGCACACGGCTCTCAATCGAAGCCGCCATGCTCATTTGGTCCTGCTTCATTAGAAGCTCAATCAGGTAACTATTGATGTCAGCGTACAGCAGGCGATGCAGCAAGTCGCCGTGCGATCTTTCCCACGCTTCCATCGAACCTGCGTACGCATCCCCGGCTGAGGCCAGGGCGGACGGCGACAGTAGATTCTCTTGCTCCCCCGCAGCGAAGGCGGAGAAGAAATTGTCATAGTAGAACGAGGGCCATGAGTTCCCGTCCCGCACTAGAAACGTATGCTCGAGCTTGCGACGAAACGAAGCGCTTAGCGGACCTGAACCAATAGCTCTTCGGACAAGTTGCCGCAATCCCTCCGTGCTTACTGCGCGATATGCACCGTCCATGCGCGCATTCAGCAGGGTCCACGCGTAGCGTGTATAGCCGGCGAGGGTTTCGTCGCTTCCTTCTCCCGTCAGCACCACGGTGACATGCTCACGAGCCAAGCGGGCGACAGAGTATAGCGACACACTCGAGGGCCATACGATCGGCTCGTCTTCATGCCAGATCAGGTGTGGCAGGTTGTCAAAAAACTCTCCCCGACTCAGCCGGACTTCATGATGATCCGACCGAATGTGCTCCGCCACTTCCCGCGCATAACGGAGTTCACTGAATGCCTCTTCCCCATAACCAACCGCAAAGGTCTTGATCTGATCGCCGCGACTTTTTGTAGCAAGCGCAGCCACCGCACTCGAATCCAAGCCGCCGCTCAGAAACATCCCCAACGGCACATCGCTCATCAAGTGCGACTTCACCGCTCCTTCGAGCAATTCCCGATAAGTCTTTACGTAGTAAGTTCGAGATCGGGGATCTTGATCTACTTCTGCCGAAAGATCCCAGTAGCGCTCGATCCTGGGTTCACCACGTTCAGGAAGTTCCAGCGTGTGACCGGGCATCAACTTCCGAATCCCTGCGAACATGCTTTCCTGGCCTGTGATGTAACCGAACGCCAGATATTCGCCTAGAGCGCCCCGGTTAAACTCCGCGGCTACGTCCGGATACGCAAGGATCGTTTTAATTTCCGACCCGAAGAGAAAAGCCTTCCCATCCCAGCGGTAGTAAAAGGGCTTGATCCCCAGACGATCACGAGCCGCAAAGAGGACACGCTTGCGCCGATCCCAGAGGGCGAACGCGAACATTCCCCTCAAGTGCTTCACGCAATCACGGCCATACTCTTCGTACAGATGAACAATGGTCTCGGTATCGCTCCGCGTGCGATACTGGTGACCTTTTGCCTCGAGGTCGGCCCTCAGTGCAGCGTGGTTGTAAATCTCGCCGTTGTAAACAATCCAGACATCCTGATTCTCGTTGGCCAACGGCTGATGGCCGGTTTCGACGTCAATGATGCTGAGGCGACGCATGGCAAGCCCAACGTTTTCTTCGATGAAGAAGCCATCATCGTCAGGTCCACGATGCACAATGCGGCGGTTCATGTTCGCCAACACTTGGCCGCTTACATGCCAATCACGATCCGAGAAGAAAATGCCACAGATTCCACACATATCAGATTGGTTTCACTCAGGCCTTGGGGAAGCCTGATCCAACTGTTGCAACGCCGTTAAAGGTCCGACAACCGCCGACATATCCGATGAAAACACCGACGGGGTGTGGTCTTGCAAAAGAGACTCGGCCGACTCAACGGGCCTACTGCATCGCAAGTCAGTTCCACCGTCCAGTTGAGCAAAGGTGCCGCTACATAAAATCAACAGCTCATCGGAACTGGCGAGCTTTTTCTTCCAGCAAACGAATTCCGCATCACTCGCCAATGAACCCATTCGCCAAGGTGTGTCGCGCGCTCCAAAAATGAACGTATACTCCGCATCAAGAGTCGTGTATTGGTAGGCACGAACCGCCGGATCTGAATTCCCGTCCACGATCCGAGCGAAAGATCCCGGCACCCGGTTCGCCTCTTCTAATGTTACAAGCAGGACGGCAAACTCCGCAGGCAGCACGACGTTTGCGCTGAAGTTCAATGTCGTCATTGGCGCTTTCCGACCATAGGCCGGCGACCAGGATTCCCTCTCCATGCCCTGCGCCCAGCCCTGCCCCTGCACAGGGAGAAGAGCCAGACCTTGCGACGCGGCCTTTATACGAAACACTCCCTCTGCCACCAGTTGAAGCTCTTCCGCTAAGTGCCACGCAACATCAATTCGATGCCTGCCCGCTCCTTCGATGATATCGCGCACTAAATAGATGCCGTTCTTGAGCGAAAGGACCGAACGACGATGTGTCACCGGCTCTTGCAAGCGTTGATAGCCGTCATGGCTCCCGATCAACAGGTCAAAGTTCTTCCCCCGGTTCCACCGCTCTACCTTGGTTTTAGTTAGCCTCCGCCACGAAAACGGCGTCGCTGGCTCGGCCTGATCAACACCGTCAACCCGCACGGTGTTGTGCATGGCCGTTCCACGAAATGAGTCGCGCTCGGTGCCCGGCCCCACGTATTCGTAAGTTCCGGGGTCAATGAGCAACGGTCGGCCTTGACTCTGCAGGCAGACGCTAAGCGCATCAGCATGCCCGTGACCACCGCTCTGGACACCGAGCGGACCCATGTCCATCACAAGTTGCGTGGCTTTCTCCGCCCTCAACGAATAAAACCCGGCGTCGGACAAAGCAACGGATTCACTTACCGAGAGCTTGCTTTCCAACTCATCCCAATGCCGAACGCCTTCGCTCCCAAGAAGCCATATTGTCTCTTCGCGTAGCGTGCCGGCGGCAGCTTTGTAATCTCCACGATGAAACAAAATGGCTCCTGTTGCCAGCGGGTCTAGTAGATGTTCGCTTAGATTGCGCTTGGGATCGAAGAGTCGGCCGCCGTCGTCATCACCGAATCGCGGGGGGCTTCCTTCTCGTCCGAGCCAGTAGAGCGCCGTCAACATCCTTTCCAACGTGTCTTCGAAGCTCTTGGGGATTGGCATTCCGTTGACACTAGCGAGCAACGCTGAGTGCAGGAAAAAGTCGAGGGCATATACGTGGTAGTACGTGGACTGCTCGAAGTGGAAGCCGTCCGCTCGAACTTGCCTCTCTGCCTCTTGCAAAACAATTCGCCATCCCAGTTCTTTCCAGCGTTCTGCGGAAGGCAATTCCGGACAAAGCACTCCCAAAAACAATAAGCCCACACCCTCCCCGAGCAAGTGCGTGTTGGGAGAAAAATAGGTGGAGAGGTAACGCTCCATGTGCCGTCCATGAAGCGCCATCCCTCGCAGCCACTCCTCACGAAAATCGGGTAGTCCGGGAGCGCCGTTCAAGAGATGATAGGTCCACAGCCAGGACAGGCTGCGGAATGCAACTTCCAGGCTGCTGGCCCAATTAATGCCCATTGGATATGGATTATCAGCTTGCCAGTCTCGCCAGTGTCGCATGATTTCATCCGCAAAGTAGCGATGCCCGGTGAGTCGGTATGCTTTGGCCAGCGTCACAAAGTGTTGGTGACGGTTCAGCTCCCAAGTGACTTTACTATCGCCAACCTCTTCATAGTCCAGATAACGGATCCGATGGAACGCTTTGCGCGGAGCACGTTTGCCATGAACCGCATCCAAATGCCAATCAATCGGGCCAGCATAGTCAAGGTCGGTGTATCCCAACAGATCAAAACGATGCTTGCAAATCTTCTCCGCCAGCTGCACGATTCGTTCCGCCTGCCCCGGACACCTCTGCCGCAGGAGCGTTAGAATCGACTCCACGGAGTCAGTCGCGAAGAAGAAATTGCCTGGCGGAATTGCGACCGATGCTCGAGAATTCCGCCCAAAGTCGCTCCCGATCCGAGCCAACAATAGATCCTGCCGCTTGGCGAACTCTTGCCTCACACGATCGCGCAGTTCGGCCCGATCCATTTGCGACAACCGTCGGCCGATCTGTCGCCATCTGTTTAGTCCCATGTAGTTCCAGAGCATTGCACTTGCAAAACCAGGACGCACAGCCCATTCAATACCACCTTACCCGATTTGAGCTTTTGGCGTCAGATTCCACGCCATCGGACGAAGTCGTCGGAACGATCGTGCCCTCGCTCAACTTGCGTAATATTTGGGAGCGCCGTTACCCGGAAGGACACTGCCCCTCGGGTATGTACCACTGTGACCGGATAGACCCTGATCCCACGTTATCTGCCCAATCCTGATTTACCTCTATAGAGTCGCCTCAGGACTCGAACGACGGTCCCCCAACTCCGTTCTGAGGATGGCCTTAATGCATAGCAACATTCAGCACTTAGGAGTCACAACCGGTTCGTTCCGCAAGAAAATCGGATCTGCGAAGCTGCTCTCTCTAGCTCTAACCCTGGTTGTTGCCAACCTGACTGTTGCCTGCGGCGTAGTATCGCAGGCCGGCAAAAGCTCCTCTTCAAACCAAGCCGCCGGCGAGCTCGTCATTTCAGTCCCGACGCACGCCGCCAAAGTCGGGTTTGGCTTTACCACGGTGCCCTCCGTCAGTGGCGGATCTGCCCCCTACATTTTCGTTCCAAATGGGAGTCTCCCCCCGGGAATTACGGTGAATGCCACGACGGGCTCCATCACGGGCATTCCCAAGGTCGCGGGCACCTATAGCTTCACACTTCTAGTTACGGACCCGCCGAGCAATGATCATGGTTCAGGAACGGTCCACATAACCGTCGCCGCCGCGGACTCCAATACCCAAAAGGCTGCCATCGCCGTTTCACCCAGCACCGTGACAGTTGCCTCGCTCGGAGTTCAGCAATTTAACGCGAGTGTCAGTGGAACATCGAGTACCGCTGTCACATGGTCTACGACGGCCGGAACCGTTTCTATTAGCGGCAAGTTTGCAGCCCCTCAAGTTACCAGCAATACTTCAGTCACGATAACCGCAACCAGCACCGCAGACGGAAGCGTCCGCGGTACCGCGGCAGTGGTCGTGACAGCGCCCGCGCAGTTGGCCATCGTAAAATCTGTTCTGCCCGAGGCCAATGCGGGAATGACTTACACCGCTTCCCTGTCCGCTTCCGGAGGCACATCGCCATATCAGTGGACCCTTTCTGCCGGGTCCTTGCCTTCTGGAATCCAGTTGCAGTCTTCCACCGGCGTAATCAACGGGATGACCTCTCTGAGCGGTTCCTTTGCCTTCACCGCAAAAGTCACGGATTCTGCCGGGAGCAGTTCAACGCAGGCCTTCACGCTTCCCGTTTCTTCGAACTCTGCCAACGGCTTTGACGGCCCCGCGGAATTACCTCGCGTCTATATACAAACAGCCATGGCGAACACGCCGGCTTCCGGGACGATGATCACCCTCAAGTCCGGGGGTGATCTCCAATCCGCTCTAAACAGCGCCAATTGTGGCGACACGATCGCCTTGCAGGCGGGTGCTACTTTTAGCGGAACTTTCACCTTTCCGGCCAAGAGTTGCGATGACAATCATTGGGTCATCGTCCGCACTAACGCTAGCGATTCCGCTCTGCCCGCCGAAGGCAGTCGCCTTACGCCATGTTATGCAGGCGTAGCTTCGCTGCCGGGACGCCCCGCTCTGCACTGTGTCTCGACCAAAAATGTCCTGGCCAAACTGACGATGACCGCTTCAGGACTTGGCCCTATTGTTTTCGCCTCGGGTGCGAATCATTATCGCTTGCTGGGCCTTGAGATTACGCGCGCTGTCGGCACAGGCGTCGTCGATTCCCTGGCCTCAATCAAAACCAGCGGCACCGCCAACAACCTCATCCTCGACCGGGTCTGGCTACATGGTACCTCCCAGGACGAAACCAACAAGGGACTTCAACTCATTGGCGCTTCCTACGTGAGTCTGATTGATTCTTCCGTCACCGACCTGCATTGCATCGCGATATCGGGAAGTTGTACCGATTCCGCCGCCATCGGCGGCGGCACCGGCAACCCTGTCGGTCCGTTCAAGATCATTGACAATTTCTTGGAAGCGGCAGGTGAAAACATTATCTTCGGTGGCGCCGAAAGCGCGACCACACCGGCCGATATCGAGATCCGTCATAACCACTTTTTCAAACCTCTCACATGGTTGAAGGGTCAACCCGGTTATGTGGGTGGATCCGATGGAAATCCTTTCATCGTCAAAAACTTGCTCGAACTGAAGAACGCTGAGCGGGTCTTGATCGAAGGAAACATCATGGAGAATAGCTGGGGCGGCTTCTCGCAAGGTGGGTTTGGCATCCTCCTAACTCCGAAGAATCAGGCCGGCGCCGGCACATCGAATTTGTGCGCCAACTGCTTTGTCACGGATGTGACCGTTCGCTACAACACCATCAGCCATGTAGGGAGCGGTCTGCAAATCGGAAACGAACTATCTGACAACAACGGTGGCGCCTTGGATGGTCAGCGCTACAGCATTCATGACCTCATCGTCGACGACATTGATCCTGTTAAGTATGCAGGCGGCGGGCACCTCGCCGAAATTGTTTCCTTACTTGGCGCTCCGCTTCTGCAAAACGTCTCCATGAATCACATCACAGCGTTTCCTCCCAAGGGCTTGTTCAGTATTGGAGACACAACCGGTACGAAGATTCCGAACTTCACTTTCAATAACAACCTCGTTACAGTCGGCATCTATCCGGTTTGGTCAATCGGCGGTGGGACAGCCAATTGCGCCTATTATGATGTGCCGTTGACAACTTTCACCGCCTGTTTCAGCCCGTATTCTTTCCTCAATAATGCTCTGATCGCCAGCCCTTCCAGCTATCCGCCGAGCAAATGGCCCGCGGGCAACGCCTTCCCATCCAGCACCTCTACAGTGCAGTTCCTCAACTACAAAAATGGCAACGGCGGTGACTATCACCTGCTGTCATCGAGCCCCTATAAGAATGCTGGCACGGATGGCAAAGACCTGGGAGCCGACGTGGATACGGTCCTGTCAGAGACCGTGGGAGTTTACTGATTTTCAGGACCTCGGTGTACGTAAGTCCGAGGTCCTCGTTTTCCTTCGACTGGCCTCCAACCCATTCGCACAGAGCTCTTGGACTCTAGCCTCTGTCTAGTAAACTGGACAGGCTCCGCCGGCTGTGCCACTGTTCTCGAAGAGGAGAACTCTGGCTCCAATCGTTGAATACGTAAACATGAGTCTGGGCATGGACATTCAGCACCCGGGGTTCCTCATTGATACGCCACTCTCGCTAGGCGCATCGGACGTACACCTGTGGCGCGTGGACCTCGAAGCGGTCGCGAACGAAGAAGCGCAATGGTCGTCTATTCTGTCTCCCGAGGAGCACGATCGCGCAGTCCGCTTTCATTTTCAGGAGCATCGCCAATATTTTACCGCGACTCGCGCCATCCTGCGAAGGGTTCTTGCGTCGTACTTGGACTGTGACGCACGAGATCTGACGTTTGTGTTCTCTTCTAAGAACAAGCCATCCCTCGGTGGGGCGCACGCAAACAACGGCCTATCGTTCAACATTTCTCATTCCGGTCACATTGCCGTTCTTGCCTTCACGCGCAACCGCCAAGTCGGCGTTGATGTAGAGCAGGTGCGGAGCGACTTCGACACGAATGCCATCGCCGCGCGTTTCTTTTCCACCGTAGAGCAAGAACAGCTAGCTTCCCTTCCAGTGGAACAGCGTCATGACGCTTTCTTCCGCTGCTGGACCAGGAAGGAGGCCTACATCAAGGCTACCGGTGAGGGACTGTCGCTCCCACTTCGTCAATTCGATGTTTGCATTGCACCGGGCAGCCAGGACGCATTGCTGGCGACTCGGCCTGAGCCAATGGAAGTAAGACGGTGGTCTCTGCGCGACGTCTCTGTTAGGCCGGGATACGCCGCGGCCCTGTGCATTTCTGGGACAGACTGGAATCTGATCGACTGGTCCACAAAGGATCAGCCGGTTTAACAGCAGTTAAGTGGTGAGACAGGAACGAAGCCTTGAGGCAGCATGCGCTACAACACGCGTTCGCCACTCGGGGGAGCTACTAATGCGGGAACCCGGTGTGGTCTTCCTCATGTATCACGAACTGGAAAACCCTGGACGCCCGGTGCGCCAAAACGAACCCGGTTACGTCCGTTACGTTGTCGCAGCAAACGAGTTCCGCGCGCAGATGGAAATGCTGAAGAGCGAGGGATGGAAGGGATTAGGAGTCGGCGACGCCATTGCGTCATTTGCCGACAAGACAGTCGCGATAACTTTCGATGACGGTTGCGAGACAGATTTGCTCTTCGCCGCGCCAATTCTTCGTGAACTTGGATTCGGAGCGACCTTCTACATCACCAGCGGATGGTCAGGACAACCCGGCTACCTCAGTCACGCTCAGCTCCGCGAGCTATCCTCGCTTGGCTTTGAAATTGGATGCCATTCCATGAGCCACCTGTATCTCACCGAACTCGATGTTGCCGGACTGCACCGCGAAATCTCCGATTCGAAGCTACAGTTGGAGGAAGTCATCGGTAAACCGGTCGAGCATTTTTCCTGTCCCGGTGGCAGGTTTGACGCGAGGGTTGCAAGAGTCGCGTGCGAGGCCGGATATCTTACCGTTGCCACGAGCGATACGCATGCGAATACACCGAGGACAGACCACTTCGCCCTTGGCCGCTTCGCCATCATGCGCCACACTACACTCCCTGAATTTCGCCGGCTCTGCCGTGGGAGCGGTCTATGGCAAAGGCAAGTTGGCGTTAGCTTGCGTAGCGCTGTCAGAAATGTGCTTGGCAACTCTGCTTACGATCGTCTCCGGGGCGCAATTCTTAGGAAGCGACCATTGCCCTGAAATCTTTTTGCACTGGCGAAGTCCGAACTCATTTTCTTTTTTTCACTCGCGACACCCGCTGAATAACTTGTGACAGATCTGTTCCGCTGCCAGGTGGTCGCCTCTCTTGGAAGGATGGGTGGGATCCGCAAGGATCATTTCGTTGTGCAGATAGAGATCTTCCGATTCGTGCTCGCGATATGCTGGAAGTAAGTCGACCAATTCAATCCCCGTCCTCGCGGCGAACTCGGTGAGCTTGTGTTGGGGGGCACCGGAAACAGCATCGTCACTGAGCTCCAGGTGATAGCGTTGCCGGTAGAACTGGAGTTGGACCTGAGATAGTTGCATCTGCATGGGGAAAACAACGAGGACGAATCGATAGCCACGCTGTCGGCAGAATTCACTGATGCGTGACAGCATCTCGAAGCTCGATTCCCAAGCATGTTCCTGATATGGCGAAGTTGGAGCGAGAGCTACAAAATCCGGCCCGCGAACCTCATTGATATTCAGGATGCTGGAGCCGTAAAGAAAAGACTTGAGACGGGCGAAACAATAAAAATAAAGCGCCGAGTGGCGCAGCAACAAACGGCTGCACCTACGGAGGACCGGCAGTTGCTTGCCCTGCCACTTCGATCCGAATTCCGAGATCGAGTCCGATTTGTCGTAGACGAGAATATCGTTCAGTGCCAACCCTACAACCACAATACTCGGCTGCAGAACCCGCGCTTTCTCAGTCAAAAAATGATGGTAGTCGCTTAACGAACCGCCGAGTGTCCCTCCGTTCAAGACCTCATATCGATCTCCGGAGTCTGAGGTATTCGCATTCAGAAGTCTTTCGAGGGCCTGCGGATAAGTATCTTCCTCGCGGACTCCATAGCCGAAGGTTATCGAGTCTCCCACCACGAGTATACGGCTCGTATGAGGCGGTTTAGGGATCGCGACTTCGCCGCCTCGAAGACCATAACTGTTGATAGCGACCGGCACGCCGATGAAAGTAGCGCGACCGTTCGGAATATTTTCGACGAAGTGAGGAGGTAATACTCGGAGACGCCTAAAAGAACTGCTGTCCCAGAATTCTAACTCTCGCGGTTTGAAGATCCTGATCGAAACCTCAAGCAGCGATAAGGCTAGGAACACACTGAGCACCGCGATCGCGCTTCGACCCATTAGTCGTTTCACAGCGCCCGCCACCGGGATCCGGATGCCAACCATACCCCGTCCGGGTGCATCTGTCAAAATGGACAAAATCAGCAGTTTCTGCCCTTTCGAAGCCTTTTCACGGGGATAGTACATTGATTCATCGTTGCATTTGCTGTTATGCTTTTGGCCCGACACAGTAACACACCACAGGTGACAGTCGACGAACCTGCTGTTCTCCGTATGAAACTCCTTCGACGTGCATCTCTCGTTGCAGGTCTCGCGGGCACCTTGCTGTCCTTCTTTGCCACGAACAAGCGCTGGTGGCTGATTCCCATGGTGATCGTACTTTTTCTATTTGCTCTTATTACCATCGCCGGGCAGAGTTCAGTGATCAGCCCCTTCGTCTACACTTTATTTTAGGAAAACCTCGTGACGACGTTCGATCGACGAGAATGGCCGATCTACACATCCAGAACGTTCTGGACTGTACTGCTGACATCAATCGCCTTGTCGAGTGTGGTTTTGATGAAAGTCATCGGGGAAAAGCATTGTAGAATAATGGCTTCTTTCCGCCGAATGGCTAGGGCTGACCTCCTTGCGTTGGCCGCGGCCACGCTTGCCCTTCTCGCTATTTTGTGCCTCTATCTAATTTCGCGGATGGTCGTGGTCAGAGCGCGGGTGCACAACAGCGCTGATCCTTCACTTTTTTCTGCGCGTAGGGTATCCGGGTCCGTCCAACAGGACTGCAGTTCCAAGTCCCTCACTCGTTTCCGATCGAATCTCGACAACGTCTTGCGCGACCGGTTTACCGGCTCCTTGTCGGAGGCCGTCGCGATTTTGCAATGGGTAAGACGGCAACAATCGCAGGATCCGAACATGTGGAAGCCACCTTTTCCGGTGAATCATGAAGACCCCAACCGCCTTTTGGAAGAACAACGCAGGGGAGTTCCAGGCTCATGCAGGCGATTCTCTTACATTCTTTTAGGAGCATTGCTGAGCGCCGGATTCGACGCCAGGGTAGTGTGTTTCACGAACCGCCTTTTCAGCCCCAACGTCCAAACTCAAAGTCATGTCGTTGTAGAGGTCTGGATCGAGGAATTGGGCAAGTGGATCCTGTTGGACCCAAGCTTTGACACGCTGATCGTGATAGACGGGAATGTCGCTTCTGCTTTTGAACTGCACCAACTGGTTGTGCTCGGCCAATGGCAGAGGCTTGGGTTTGAGAGAAACGGCTCGGCTCTGGAACCGCATCCCAATCCAGCAGCCTATATGTGCTGCCGACATCTTTTCGTTGCCCTTTCTAACGCTATATTTGACGGGTACGGTGTGCGACTCTTTGGGCCGAGGCGGATTGACTTTCTGCACTACAGCGGAGTCGCACCGTATCCTACCTTGACGAAACAGATTTTACTGGGAGCCTGCGGCGGCGGCTTTTTCTTTAGCTTGGTGTTCGGGATATGGACACTACTCTCCCTGGCACACAGGTGAGAAGAACATGAGAGTCCTGAGAATGTCGTTTGATGTTATACCTTCCATGCTGCTTCTTCTGCTGTGCGCGATGAGCGCCCCTCGAGGGGCCAGTGCGCAAACCTCCGGCCGTTTTGATGGACCCGCGGAGCTGCCTCGGGTGCTGGTCAAGAGTTCGATGGCCGACACTCCGGCGCCTGGACATACTCTAATCGTCAAGCAGGGTGATAACCTGCAGCACTCGATCGACACCGCCGTTTGCGGCGACACGCTTCAGCTTCAGGCAGGATCCACATTCCAGGGTCAGTTTCATTTTCCTAACAAGTCCTGCGATGATTCTCATTGGATCGTATTGCGAACCAGCACGGCCGATGGAAGCTTGCCCGCCGAAGGCGTTCGCCTCACGCCGTGTTATGCGGGCGTCGCCTCACTCCCCGGACGTCCCGACTTTCAGTGCGCTTCCGTAGCCAACGTCCTGGCCCGCATCGAGTTCGCAGGCAAGGGCGGGTCGGGCCCACTTATGTTTCTAGCCGGAGCTAATCACTATCGCTTTCTCGGACTGGAAATCACACGCGCCAACTCCGAGGCCTCAGTAGCAGCATTGGCCCAAGTTCGAGAAGGCGCCACTGCCCATCACATCATTTTCGATCGTGTCTGGTTGCACGGCACGGCGCAGTCTGAAACTCGGCGCGGTGTAGCTTTTTCAGGGATAACCGATGCGGCAGTTGTGGATTCATTTTTTACCGACTTTCACTGCGTCGCAGTCAGCGGCGGGTGCACCGATTCTCAAACTATCTCTGCCGGTGGTGGAGATACTCCAGAGGGGCCATTCAAGATCGTCAATAATTTTCTGGAAGCGGCAGGCGAGAACGTCATGTTCGGCGGCCGGGGCGCAAACACTACTCCCGCTGATATTGAGATCCGGCGCAATCATCTATTCAAACCGATGACTTGGATGCGAGGCCAGCCTGGCTTTGTGGGTGGCGCCGACGGACATCCCTTTGTGGTCAAGAATCATTTTGAAATGAAGAATGCGCAACGCGTTCTTTTTGAAGACAACTTGCTCGAAAACAACTGGGGAGGTTTCTCGCAAGCCGGATTCTCCATTCTCTTAAGCCCAAAGAGTCAGAACAATCAGTGTCCCTCTTGCCGCGTCACTGACATCACGATTCGCTCGGTCGAGATCATCAATGTCGGAAGCGTGTTTCAGATCGCCAACGCGTTGTCCGACGCGGGTGGCGCTAGTGCGGGTGGTGAGCGCTACTCCATTCACGACGTTCTGGCGGATCAGATTCACAGCAAGGATTATCAGGGGTTCGGACTCTTCGCTCTGGTCATGTCGGTGGCGCCTCCTCTTCGCGATGTTCAGATTGAACACGTCACCGCGTTCGTGCCTCGCTTCATCCTCTCGATTCTCAACAGCGGGCCGAAAAAAATCACGAACTTCACTTTGGCCAACAATTTCCTGTCCTCCGATTCTGTCCCGGAGATCGGCTCTGTGGGTGGTGGCCCAGCGAATTGCGCCTATCGCCCCGACGCGCAGGGTCCATCCGGGGTGTTCAAGAGCTGCTTTGAGAATTCATCGTTCACGCATAACGTCATTATCGGTGGGGGGAGCTGGCCCTCCGGAAACATGACTCCGAAGGACGCCGCAGCGGCCGGATTGCCTAAGAAAGATGCCGCCGGTATCGCTCGCTATCGCCTCTGCCGCGAAAAAGATGACATCTGCAAGAACCGGTCTGTGGCGATCGGCGCGGGAACCGACGGAAAGGATGTTGGAGCGGACGTCGACGCGATTCAGAAGGAGATGGATGAGATAAGGTAAGGGATAGTTAGTCAGCTGGCCTTCCGGTACTCTTGCGGGTTGGTTCCCAATTCGAGGATCGCACGCCCGACACCGCGCCCGGTATCTTCATCTAACGCCAGCACGAACCCAGCTCGCGCCAGGTGCTTAAAGATGTCTTCCTTGTTGAGATTTGAGTTAGAAGGTAGTTCGTGATACTGCAAAGCGATGCGACCACACCGTCGCAGCACCTCAGGAGGGGCCGACAAAAGGACCTCGTACTCGCTGCCATGAATGTTCATTTTTACCAGATCGGCACTGGCAATCTTGGCTTCCTCGAGCATCTCGCCGATCGTTGATTTCCGTAGAGCAATGCCCCTCTCAGTCTCGCCCATCCCGTGGATTCCCCGATGTTTGAGATTGAGTGTTTTGGTAGCCTCAGAATAGATTCGCCTGTACTGGCTGGGAATTCCCTCGGCGGCATCCATCGAGGCCATGCCCGATGTTTCCGCGAGCGCGCAATCCAAAATGGTGACCGAGTCTCTGAGTCGGTTGCGTTCCACTAATTCTAAGAGTCGTAATCGCGTGCTGGGGAAAGGCTCGACCGCAATGATCCTCGCGTGCGGAGCTTCCCGGAGGGCATATAAGGTAAATATCCCTATGTTGGCTCCAATGTCCACGATAACTTGGTCAGACGCGCGGACGGGGTAGTGTCGGCGAGCAAACACCAACCAGAAGATCACTAAATCAGTGAATTCCTGGAGAACTAATCGCTGACCACTTCGCAATCTTACCTCGTAGGGATACTGGAGCCGCATGAACCGCAAGTAGGCAAGAGTGATGGCAAACCATTGCTTCGTTTCGCGCCTGCAAACCGCAATCTCCCGAAGTCTGGCAAGGTCCGTCCACGAGAACGAACGGTAGGATCGAATCCATGCCATGCTTCCTCTCCGAATATAGTCTTGAGGTTCAGCCCTGAATCCAGGCGTACTAATAGCTGCGACTTACTCCTCTGCCTTCAAACGCGGTTCAACACGTTTCGACTGCAGCCATCCCAGGAAACGCTGTTTTTGCTCAAATGCTTTCTTGGCCCCATCGCGAAGTTTGGAAACGACCTGATATCGCGACTTGGTAAACCATGGCACCGAATGGGCGACACATCCGTATTTCTCTTTGTACGTGCCGCCGCCACCCCAGTCGTACACCGACACGCCCCGGCTCTTCCAATAGCGCATAACATACCATTGAATGTATTCGTTCGGCCGCAGAATTTGGCTGCTTCGAAAACTCGCGTTGCCCCAGAACTCTGCGATCTTGTTATAACCGGGGAAAATTCCAGATGCGATGCATTTTCCATCGACGTCCCGTGCCCGCACCAACAGGATGCGCCCTGATGGCTCGAGATGCTTAATCAACGATCGGACGCGCTCAACGTCATAGGTCGGCACCAGATTCTGCTTCGCAAATACATCCTTGAGTTGCTCGTAGTACTCATCGGCAAATGCCAGGTCATGGGCCTCTTCGATCGTAACCCCTGACTTCTCCGCCTTACGAATGCACCGCCGGCATGCGCTGTCCATGCTGTTGAAAATCTCGTCCTCCGTCTTCGTTAGGTCCGTCCTGTAGCTTGAATAAGCAGCGCATTGAAAGCCCAGATTTTGTCCATCCTCGAACCTGAAATTAGGATCGGACACTTCCATGTGCAGGCACTTTAGTGCGTCCCATACCGCAACCTCCAAGGCCTGGAGGGCCGATGCACGTGACGCCTCTTTGACGAGATTGAATCCCATGTAGGGCGTCGTCCAGCCGGGAAACGAACTTCCTAGAACCTTTACACCAAACCGTGCGAAGGTCAATCCAGTGAAATACCCGACTATCTCGCCTCCATCGTGGAATTCGGCCAGCACAGGCTCCGCCTTTTGGCTCTCGCTCACGAAGCGAACCCATTCCCGCGTCTGGAATATAGTTCGATCTTCGAATCCGTCCAGATGATTCCAGTCTGCGGATTCAAAATCGATGAACTTGCACTTCATTCCGGGTGCACCCCTTTCTTGCAACTCATTCATCTATCCAATCAACTACTTATCAATCAAGATTGCCGAATAATCCACCATCATCCGTGACAGAGGCGTATGAATCTTCGCCCACTGCTTGGATTCGTAATACGCTGCATAAATCAACCTCTGCCTCGTCCTGCCCAGCGAGTGATCATCTTTCAAGCGCTTAGCCGACGGCGAGTAACCGAGTTCCTGCATGTATTCACCAACTAACGTTTCGAACTGGGCCAACTGTTCAGGGGGAAACTTGTTCTTCCAACGGCCAACCGGAGTGAATCGTCCCTCCTGCAAGTCTTCCTTGAACGACGTAAGCGGTTTCTTCACCGAACCGATACTGTCCCGCTGAATGCGTTCGTAGTCCAAATTGTGATGTAGAAAGTCTCCGATGGCCATCAGGGCTTGACGGGGTTGCTGCACCAGTTCTTCGTATCGAACTTCGAAGTAATTCGCTGCCAGCATTGCCCCGAACTTGCGGCCCTTTCGCACAATCCATTCCCAGTAGAGTCCTGCTGCCACCAAGCTGCGATTCTTGTCCCAAGGCAAGGGGCGGCTCCACGCTCGCTTGTCGAGCGATAGGGCAACATCCCGTGGATCACGAATGATGTGCACAAACTGCGCATCCGGAAAATCTTCGTGAATGCGCAGCATGTGCGGAGCATTCGTGGGCGTCGAATCAATCCACCGGTCGACTCCCTGCTTAAGAGCGATTTCGTCCATGATTATGCGCAGAAAATCGCTGGCCCCGTGGCACTCCGTTAGAATCTTCGCTTCAATCGAGCCCGCATCGAGACCGGATACCCGAAATGCCTTACTCCGCAGCCATTCCTCGATCGCCGCTTTCTTGTGCTTCATGGTGCCGAGATCGCCACAAATCGGCTCCAGGACGTCGTAAACGTTCATCTGAGTATGGAATTCGGCAAAACCACCGGCGGAAAGCAACAGATGATATAGAAAGCTGGTCCCTGAGCGCGGACATCCGACAATAAAGACCGGGGCTTTCATGCTCGCGCTACCAGCAGATCCCTTCATAGACGGAGCCACCGTTCGGCCGGCGTGCCTTATCGAGATGCACGAGGTCGATCACGATCTGCTCCGGGCGAAGATACTTGACTAGCTCATCCTTACCAGCTGACTTATTCCCAATAATCACCACTTCGGCTCCGCGCATCACATCTTCCAAATTAGCCGAGAGGATCGAACCGATGTGCGGGATCACTTCTTCGATATATTGCCGATTTGATCCAGCCAGGAATCCGAGGCTTACATCCCGGTCCCAAACCTTCACTTCAAACCCCTCCCCCAGAAGTCTCTTCACGAGCTGCACCTGAGGACTCTCGCGCAAGTCGTCCGTCCCAGCTTTAAAGCTCAAACCTAGCTGTGCGATCTTCCGCTTGTTGGTGCGGGCCACGGCATCCACTGCACGCTCCACATGCTCAACATTGCTTGGCAGCAATGACTCCAGCATGGGCAACTTCAGATCCAGTTCTTTCGCACGATAGGTCAGCGCCCGCACATCTTTTGGCAGGCACGATCCTCCAAACGCAAATCCGGGCGACAAATACGCTGGGGAAATATTCAGCCGCGAATCGGAGGTGAATATCTGCGTAACGGCTTGTGCATCTACGCCAAGGTGTTTGCAGAGCGTTCCAACCTCATTCGCGAAGGTAACCTTGACCGCGTGAAACGCATTGGAAAGATACTTCACCATCTCAGCAACTGGAATGCTTGTTTCAAACGACCTTCCGGGCGTGCTCTTATACAAATCGCGCAGCGCATCGAGTTGCGCGGGATCTGCCGCTCCGAGAATCGTATACGGAGGCTGCAGAAAGTCGGCGACCGCACTCCCTTCACGCATGAATTCAGGGTTGTAGGCCACGATAAAATCCAATCCCGGTCGCTTACCGCTAGCTTCTGCAAGAATGGGCTGAACGACTGTCTCGGTCGTCCCCGGTAGAACCGTACTCCGCAGCACAAACACGTGCGAAGATTTCTTTTGTTTCAGAGCTGTCCCAATTTCCCGCGCCACATTCTCGATGTGGCGCAAATCCAGCTTCCCTTGCCGCAAACTTGGCGTACCCACACAAATGAACGAAACGTCAGAGTCCAGTACGGCGCCAATGGAGTCAGTTGTGGCTTGCAAGCGGCGTGCTGAGTGAGCCTCCGCCACTAATTCATTCATGTTGGCTTCGATAATGGGACTGCGTCCACTCTTCATCATCTCTACCTTGGCAGGGTTTACATCCACGCCGATGACGCGATGTCCGAGAGATGCGAAACACGCCGCCGATACCGAACCCACATAGCCCAGCCCGAATATGCTGATCGTTAAACTCACTCTTTGCGCTCCTCACGCACCCGGTTCGTGCTCTGAATCCGTTTTCAATTCGGGAAACCTTCAAAATATAGTCATGATTGCCTAACAGCCCTACCTCGCCCTTGCCATCAAAGACGATCAACACGAAGTGTGATGCTCAATCTGGATGCGCCCCAATCGCACCATCCGCCCCAGCGGAGTGTGCGTTTTCAACCATTGCTTGACTGGAAACATAGTGAGGTAGGTAGCTTGCAAACGTAATGCGCGCAGCCTGGATGTTCTACCCCCGGACACCAGTGGATAGCTCAGTTCCTCAAGACGGTCTCCCACCAAACCCTCAAAGTCGGCGAGTTCCCTGCTCGACATCTTAGTTCGCCATCGCTCCACCGGATCGAACGCCCCCGCGTCGGCGCCAAACGAAGTATTCGGCTCACTGACAGAACCGATCCCGGCGCGTGTGATTCTTTCAAAGTCCAGGTCGTGGTCAATGAACTCACTGAGTCCTGACAAGGTCTCTTGCGGGTGCTTTATCAGATCTTCAAATCGAACTTCCCGATAGCATTCACCCAGAACTTTCCCACACTCTCGCCCCCGGCCCACAATCCATTTCCAGTACAGTCCCGCAACACCTAAGTGTTCGTGCTCATCCCATGGAAGTGGGTACGACCACCCCTGCTTCAAATATGAGAGCGCGACGTCGCGCCCATCTCGAATAATGTGGATGAACAAGGCATCAGGAATCTGGCGTCGGATTTCAGTCATATACAGAAGATGCTCAGGCGTGCAATCCGCCCAGCGCCGCATTGACTGATTCCGTGCAATCTCTCCCATCACAATGCGCAGAAAGTCTCCTGGGCTCTGACACTCTTCCATAACTCTGGCGGTGATATTCGCCGCGTCTAACCCTGACACCCGAAACAGCATGCTGTTCAACCACGCATCGAGCAATTTTTTTCGTTCGCTGGCCGAACGCATTTCTCCGAAATGGGGCGCGAGCAAATTGAAGACATTGGATTCGGTCCGGTACACGGCAAACCCGCCGGCTGACAACAACATGTGGTACAACACGGTCGTTCCCGAACGGGGGCAACCCAGCACAAACACCGGAGCAGTCTTACGGCTTCGCTCGGCGATGTTCCTCACTCGTTGTTTCGTCTCCTGTTGCTGAGAGATCATTCTTCCGCTTTTACTCACTCTTGCGCGCTACTCGACGGCGCCATCGCACTGCTCAGCGAATCCGATCGTGGAACGAGGTGAGCGTAGACTCCCAACCATTGTTCCCTCACGGCCGTCCAGCGGTAGTGGCTGGATTCCTGAAAAGCATTCTGCGAGAGTTGCGTGGCCAGTTCGGGATCCCCCAGAACGCGCAAAATGTTTTTCGCCAAGGCAGCGGGATCCCCGGGTTTTGATAGCAGTCCGGTGTGCTCGTCGGAAACGATAAATTTCATTCCCTCGGGTTCGGTAGTGACAACCGGCGTTCCCGCCGCAAACGCCTCGAGCACCGAAACCGGCATGTTGTCCAGATTCGAGCCGTTAACGAAAATGTCGGCGCGATCGTAAAGCTCGCCGATTTCCTGCCGCGATGCCACACCCACAAAATTAACGTTCGATAAATTCAACTGCTCGACCAGTTCGCGAATGCTGACCTCCTGCACTCCTCCGCCAACGAGATCAAGCTGGGCGTCCGGAAGTAATCTCTGCACCTCGGCAAACGCCCGCACCACAACGTCGATCCCATAGTAGGGATGAAAACCGCGAGTACAAATCAAGTGAGGTCGCAAGGGCTGGCGAATCCGGAATTTGAACTGCGATAGATCGACGATGTTCGGAACTACCTGCGCATTCAGTCCAAACTTTCTGAAAACCTCGACCAGGTATCCAGATGGCACAACCAGTTCGTCCGTCGCCTGCAGCACGCGGCGCGCTATCCATGATTTCTGCAAATGATCGGGCGCTTCCCCGCTGCGGTAGTTGATCAGAGTCCTCTTGCCTCGCGTCCGGGCTATCAACCATGCGGGAACAGGCGCTAGCAGGAACGACGAATAGGAAGCGGAGAAGATGTGCGCTACATCCACATCTTTAAGACCACGCCACAATTTCCAGGCATAAATCGGCTCACGCAAAACGGTGCGGAGAAAAGGCACTCGTTCCGCCCAGCCTAGACCAAATGGCAGGCGAGGGTCGACGGCGACAAACGTCGTCGCAACATCTGGATCGTGACGCCAGTGGCGCATCAACAGATCAGCCTGTACTGCCTGCCCGCCAACATAGCGCAGCGATGGAGCCACAAGTGCGACCCGGATCGCCGCTCCGGATCGTCCTGCCGATCCTGCGCCATTCCGAGACGCCGCTGACTTACGCCGCGCACTCAGGACAGCTACATACAGCTGCTCATACTGCCGGCATACACGTTCTACACTGAAATTCTTTCGCACAGATTCTTGAGCGCTGTGCGCCAAGGTGGAACGCAAATCCACACTCCTTACCAGTCTCGCCAATGCATCTGCAAGCGCCTGCTCGTCATTTGCTGGAACGAGCAGAGCACGATCGTCGTTGCCGATTTCGATGTTCCCGCCGACCGCGGTCGCCACTACAGGCACTCCTGCGGCCATTGATTCCAGCATCACATTCGACAAGCTCTCAGAAGCCGACGGCACGACTGAGATGTCGAACGAAGCAAGCACGGCCGGTATATCGGCCCGGTCACCCCAGAAATGGATCTTTCCATCCATCCCGCATGCGGACACCTCTTTTTCCAGGTGCCCTCGAAGCGGTCCGTCCCCCACCAGCGCGAAATCAAGATTGGGGAACCTCTGGCTCAACAGTTTCGCCGATCGCAAAAATATGCCATGATTCTTGTAATGCGCATTCATTCGCGCGATCATGCCGATCCGAAGTGTCCCCTCTGCGCGGCTGAACGCCGGCTCAACCTCGGCAAACAACTCCGGCGAGAGAGCATTTCCAATAACAAACACCTTGCCCTCCGGCAAACCGGCCTGCAACAACCGCTCCGCTGCCGCGTGCGAATTGCACACTACGCGATCACACAACCGGAACATCGCCAACTGAGCTTGGAACTGCGAGGCAGTCAGTAAATCTCCAAGTTGACGGTGACTGCCGATCACTGCAGGAATTCTGGCCAGTCTTGCGGCCGGAATCATAGTTAGGTTGGTATAGAAATCGTACGAATGCGCCACCGCGACGCCGATCTTCCGCAGGTGGCGGCTCAAGTTCCACCGGCTGCTCATCGACTGCAGACCGTATAAACTGCCCCCAAGCCGGAATTCAGCAAGGTCGCCGAACCCATCTGCGAACGATCCTTTTTTGCGCACACACCCTACATGTACCGGTATGCCTTCCGCCCGAAGCGCACGCGTCATTTCGATGAACTGCCGCTCGGTGCCGCCGGTCTCGAGCGTATTAATCATCAGAAAGACGGATTCAGAAAAAAGCGGCCCAAGGCCGGATTGAGAATTCACGGGTCGCTCGAGCCGGGTAATGGACCCGGTCTTGCTATCGATCAACGACCTCATCGCGGAATACCAGCCGTCCGCATCATGCGGTCGGAATCATGGTTCGGGTCCGTTGCCCGAATCCTCTCCAGATAGTTGCGGTGCCACAACTCGAACATCAACAACCGCCAGATCCGCCCAGAGTGATCGCGCTTCCCGCGAAAATGCTCCTCTAGCAACAGTCTCACAGCACGAGGCTCAAAGTACCCGCGCTGAAGTGTCCTGGGTTCCAGCAGCACGGTCATGATCAGCTCCCTCAGTTCGTTCTTCATCCAATGCACCAATGGCATCGCGAAGCCTTGTTTTGGCCGGTACAATACTTCGCGGGGCACTCCAACCCGCTCGGCAAGTTTGCGCAGAATGTATTTCTGTTTTCCACCGCGGAGCTTCCAATCCGAAGGCAAACCTGTGGCCCATTCCACAAAAACGTGATCGAGGATCGGAACCCGCACTTCCAGCGAGGTCGCCATACTCATTCGATCCACCTTCGTCAGGATGTCTGCGACCATATACGTTTTTGTGTCCACATATAGCATTTTGCTGACTGGATCTTGCGCCGGGGCTTGATCGAAGTAGCGGTACATCACCTCTTGCGGGTTGCCGACGTGTAGAAGGACCGACCGGAATTCACCTGACAACAGCGGCATCTCTCTTTCAAAAGACGGTAGGAACGAAATCCCATCGACATAGCGCTCTTGCCACGGTAGCGAGGCGTTATAGGCAAATTTCCTCGTTCGCACTTCACCGGGCAGGCGCGGATAAATCTTGTCCCGGTAAAAGCGGCGCGCCCAGTTCGGAATTCGCTCGAGCGCATTTCGGCGCAAATGTATCCTGTACCGGTCGTATCCCGCGAAGATTTCGTCGCCACCATCACCGGAAAGCGCCACCGTAACATGTTTCCTTGCCATGCCTGATACGTAGTAGGTGGGCAACATCGAGGAATCGCCAAACGGCTCTTCCAGTGAACTCGTCAGCGTCTCCACCGTCTCCAACACATCGGGTTCAACGATTAATTCGTGGTGGTCCGTGCCAAACTTGTTGGCCACGATTCGTGCGTACTGCGCTTCATTGAAGTCGTGATCACGAAACCCGATCGAAAATGTCTTGACCGGTTTGGAACTCGCCCGAGCCATTAAGGCGACCACTGTTGATGAATCCGTGCCACCGCTGAGGAGTGCTCCCAGCGGGACATCCGAGATCAGACGAATACGGACGGCTTCCGCTAAGCGATACTCCATTTCTTCCAGACATTCTTCTTCGTTATGCGGTTGGTGCGTGCCGTACTGCGGCAAGTCCCAGTATTGTCGTACTTCGATCCTACCGTTTTGGAATTCAAGCAGATGCCCGGGTGGCAGCTTCTGAATCGCGCTAAATGCCGTCAGCGGATCGGGAACATATCCGAAATACATGTATTGCAGCAGAGCTTCTTGATTGACGGTCGCCAGATCCGGAGACACCACGAGAATCGACTTGATTTCCGACCCGAAGAGCAGGCGCTGGCCCTCTACGGCGAAGTGCAGAGGTTTTTTCCCTAGCCTGTCCCGCGCCAGCAGGAGTTTGCGGCGAGGTTCGTCATAAAGCGCAAACCCAAACATCCCGCGGAGCTTACTCACGCAATCCGGTCCCATCTCCTCATAGAGATGGACGATTACTTCCGTGTCGCTATGGGTATCAAAAGTATGGCCGCGCTTGATCAGGTCTTCGCGCAGTTCGGGAAAGTTGTAGATTTCCCCGTTGAAGACGATCCAAACCGTCCGATCTTCATTAAAAACTGGTTGGTGTCCGCCAGAAAGGTCGATGATGCTAAGTCGCCGCATCCCCAACCCCGTACCGTGCTTGACGAAAAGACCTTCGTCATCCGGGCCCCGATGCACGATCGCCTGGCACATGCGGTGAATTACCCCGGCATCGATCTCGTCGCCGGCGACCGCACTCACTATGCCCGCTATTCCACACATACTTTATTCCTCTTCGACTCTTGCAAAAACCTGAGATCGTGGCCTCACACTTCGTCTTATACGTGGGCTCGCCGTCCTTGGTACGACACCGCCCGTCGCCAGACGCCCAATCCGTTTGATCATCGGACCAGGGTGACCTCCTCTGGGTTCTGATTCCGGGTACGCAAATCTGCAAAGCGACTAGGCATTCGGGTTTTCTGAACACTCAGGTCTGTGCCGCGTTCTTCTTCATCCACAGTGGCTACTAGAGCAGATGTATACGCAATAGCGAAATAGGGGAAAAACTGGTATGCCTCGGGTCCGAAAAGGATCCCCACAACGAAGCCGATCAGCGAGCTGTGTAACGCTCCTACGAGCAATGTCGTGTGTTCGTCCAGATCTTTTTTACGGAGCAGCTTTCTCAAATTTGCGAATCCCCGACCGAAGAACAACAAATACAGAATTAGAGATGGAATTCCACCTTCTACGGCGATCTGCAGATAAGTCATGTGAACGTCGCGCCACACGCCCGAATAGATCTGAAAATTCTTCACGCCCATACCCAGGATCGGATATTGCTCAATGCCTTGCAACGCACGTCTCATCAAGTACGTTCTCTGCTCGTACGATCCGTAGGCCCTGGCCTCTTCCTGCGAGTCGACGTCCCCGGAAATTGCGCCGATGCGCCTCATCAAGGGCCCACCAGCCACGACGAGCAACAAGATCACGGTAAATCCCGCTGCTATGATCAAAGACAATCGACGCCCTCTCACGCCAAAATGCCACAGGCAGACTGCCCCTGAAATCACCAGCATCACAAATCCACCACGTGACGCTGTCATAAAGAGCGTGAGGGCCATGATGAGAATCCCTCCCAACCAACACACCCTGGCTAAAGCGCTTTTCGAGGTCAAAAGGAAGGCCAGACAAAACGGTAGCGTGATTACAACCGCAAACGCCAAATCATTTGGATTGGAATAGATTCCACCAATTACACCCTCGAGCCTCGGTCGCGAGTGTCCCTTAATGACCGATACCACGCTGATTACTGCAACGGACGCCGTTTGGATATAGATGATGCGCCGCAGTCTCCGGAAATTGGTAACGAGCAAGAATGTGAGCACCCAAGCCACATACACTTTGGCAAAGTCCAGCGTATGACTCAGCGCGCCGCCGCGCCAGACAGGTGAGAACGCCGCCGACAAAAACAGCACGCAGATCATTGCAAGCAGATAAAACGATTCTCGCGGCAGATCCTTAAATTTCCTTTGTGTTTTGCCCAGACTTGTCAGCAGGCCCACGAAGGCAAGGATTCCAGTAATTTTAGCCAGGGGGATGTAACTCAGCCCGGGGATCCAGTCTTCGGGGCGCGCACAATAAACCACGTAAAAAGAAGTGAGCCAGAAAAAAGCTCCACTGAGCGTCGGGCCCGGTTGAACTGTCGGAGCTCTTCCCGTGATTTCTGGCGTTTTTTCGCTCAAGGTCCCTCTCATGCGACAGGCCCACTTGCGGAGGGAGTTAGGGGCTCCGCACACCTTTCCGTCGTCCGTACGATGCCCGAATTTGAGACCCTCTCCAGCGCCCCTTCAAGTCTCTTTCCGACTGCCTCCCATCCATACTTCGCCGCCAGTTCCGCAGCGGAACGTTCGTAGCGCTTCCTGAGCGAGCTGTCCAGCAACAACGTCACGATCGAGTCGGTGAATGATCGCGGCGTATCTGCGAGGACAATGTCATGATCGTGATGAACATCCAGCCCCTCGGCTCCAACCGACGTGGAAACCACCGCCTTGCCCGCGGCCATCGCTTCATAGATCTTCAGACGTGTTCCTCCGCCAATACGCAGCGGAACGACGACCACAGCCGCCTCCCTCAAGTGATCGATCACAGAGGGCACTCGACCGGTCACTTCTACCGAACTACTAGCGAGACTCTGCACTCTTCGGTCGGGATTGCGTCCTACAATGCGGAACCGTGCTGCCGGGATCTGGGCCAGTACCTGCGGCCAAATTTCCTTACAAAAGTATTCCACGGCATCAATATTCGGCTCCCAGTCCATAGCTCCGACAAACATGACCAAGGGCTCCGGTTCGCGCCCGGAATCATCGGGTACATATCGCTGCAAGTCAACCCCAGTAGGAACTACCGTCACACGCGCCGGATCAACCCACCGGCAAATCAGCCTTCGATCATGGTCCGACACCGCGATGACGTGATGAAATCTCCTAACGGCCCCTTCCTCATAGGCAAGGATCCGTTTGAATTCCATGCTGTACATCAAACGCTTCGCAGGATTTGTCTCCGTCTCGGCGTGGCGACGCCAGATTTCGCTCTCCACATTGTGTTGAAACAGGACGCTCGGCAAGCCCAGCATGGCAGGGAAATTCACCGCCGCATCCAGAAAATCGCAAACCACCACGTCGAATCGCTTCTCGTCGAACCAGCTCTGCAGCGTTGCCTGTACCCGGGAAGACTGAAAGCGGCTAACCGCGTAAGGAGCGCCGCTGGGCAGCCGTCGCAGATAATCGAGGAGTCGCGCGGACCTCGACTCCGGTCGCTCCGTGCATAGGCAAACGGCTCCCGGCAGTTGCTTCCCTAGTTCCCGTTCGTAGCTCGGATCCGGCACACCATCGTAGTAGGAAAAGAAAACCAACTGATGCCGCGCCGTCAGGGACCGTGCAATATGATACGAGCGGATATCGCCCCCACTGTGTACCGGCAACAGCTTGTTCGCTTTTACCCAAAGAATTTTCACCGGACCCATACCCCTTTCCGGCCAGTCAGGAAGTTGCCAAAAGCCACAACCGCAGCCGAATTGAGGACGATCAACGTGAGCGCGGCATTTGCCACTCGCGCCAGGGGTCCAAGCCGCACTCCCGTCAGTGCCAGAAGACTCAGAGCGTAGAAAAACAACTGTGCAAACAACGCCACGCGATAAAAAGGCTGCGCTATCAACAACGAGCTGACCACCATCGCCGCTAATGCAAACGGCACCATAAGCCGCAGCAGTTTGTGACTGATAAAGCGGAATCGCAACGGATTCTCCCCCTTCATCAACCACGGCGCGATCTGCAATAACTGATAATTTCCGGTCAGGGTGCGCACTTTCCGGCGGAACTCTCTTCCCGCGCCTAGATCGGGACTGTCCCACGCTCTGGCCCGCCCGTCAAAAACAACCCGCGCGCCCTTTCGTGCGATGCATAGTGGAAGGAATACATCGTCGAGAATCGTCTCCGCCGGCAGCGTTTCAAGCAGGGCATGTCGTGCCGCATAAAGAGCGCCCGTAGCGCCAACCACTGAGCCGGATGCGCTCTCCATTTCCCGGATTGTTTTTTCAACACGCCAGTAGATCCCCATGCCCTTTTCAGCTTCTCCCGAACTCGCGTCGCCCAGCATCAATTCCCCGCTGGCGCATCCCACAGCATCCTCAACAAAGTTTTCCATCAGCAACCGCAGCGCATCGCGCTCGATCTCCTGTCGCGCATCCACAAAGAGCACAATCTCGCCCCGGGCCACCGCAAGAGCATCATTCAACCGGCAAGCCTTGCCCTTTCGCTCAGAGAAGATCAGCGCACGGCAGCCAAGATTCTTTGCCGCCGCGGAGAGAATCCTCTCCGTGGAGTCCTGAGAACCATCCGACACCACCACAAACTCCATACGATCCTGCGGGTAATCCAACGCAGCCAGATTCTGGAGTTTGCCCGGTAATGCCTTTTCTTCGTCACGTACTACCATCACGATGGAGACGAATGGCACACATGGTCCCCGCCGTAGAGGCCAAGGATGCAGCCGGCTATACACCCACAACCAAGCGGCATATCCCAAGTAGGCGTAGAAAACGAGTGCCGTCGCACACCAGAAGACGGCCTTCACTTTGCACCCCGACCCAGCAATACGATCTTTATTGTTTGAAACCAGATCAACAGATCCAGACCAAAGGAGGCGTTCTTGATATAGAACAAATCATATTGCAGCTTCTCGCGAGCGTCTTCGCGAGTGTTGCCGTACTTGTACTGCACTTGCGCCCAGCCTGTAATTCCTGGCCGCACTACGTGGCGCACACCGTAATACGGAATCTCCTTGCTCAGCCACTCGACGAATTCCGGACGTTCCGGACGCGGACCCACAAAATGCATGTCGCCCTTGAGGACGCACCACAACTGCGGAACCTCGTCCAATCGTGATGCCCGTAGAAATCTGCCGGTACGTGTGATACGAGGGTCATCGTCACTCGCCCATGTTGCACCCGTATCGGCTTCGGCATCCTGACGCATGGTGCGAAACTTATAGCAATAGAAGATCTCTCCTCCCCGGCCAACGCGTTTCTGCCGGTACAGTACGGGACCGGGAGAGTCCAACTTTACTGCCAGCACAATGAAGGGTAAAAGCGGCAGCGAAAAGACGAGCCCCATCAGTGCCACGGAGAGATTCAGTAAACGGCGCACTAGCCGGAAGATGCCGCTAAAGCGAAAGCCATCCGCGAATATCAGCCAGCTCGGATAGAGCTGCTCGACTTCTATGCGTCCCGAAATTTTCTCCAGCCACGAAGTCGCCTCTTCCACTTTCACCCCGGCTAGCCGCAAAGCCAGCAGCTCGTCAACTGGAAGTGTCCCCCGCCGGTTTGGCATCGCGACAATGACTCGGTGCACTCCGTTTTCCTTTGCCAGACTGACCAGATGTTCGCCGACGGACTCTCTTGTAAGTTCCCCAGGAAGGTTGCCGGTCCATCCCACAACTTCGATTCCCAACTCCGAGCGCTGCCGCAATCCCCGAACCAACCGTTCCGCTCGGTCTCCTGTTCCCAGGACATAAACCCGCTCCCGGAAAAAAGGTTTGCGCACGACCCAGGAATATGCGGACCGCCAACAGAAGAGGGCAAAAGTCAGTATGCCGATGCCGAGAAGCGAAGACCACCTGCCGGGCAGAAAGCCGGGGACAAAGTGATCGACACCCTCCAGACCTAGGGCCACCAGGCCCAGTACGAACAACAAACGGAATGCCTGATCCAGCTTGGCACTCAGTTGAGACGTGTCATAGAGATCAAATCCGTGGGAAAGCAATAACACAATCCCGGTAAGCGTAAAAATTCTGAGATATCCACCCTCGATAAACAGCTCGTTGTTAAACTGCAGCCAACCAAGGTTCCACAACGTCCCAAGGACAAACGAAAGCCCAACGATCAGGGCCTCCACCACCAGAAGCACCAATGTTCGTATAGGGTAATAGACATTGAAGAGCCGGATCACCGATTGCTCCCCCTAGGCTTTCGTCGTGCCTGGCTTCTTCTGGTATGCCTCGTAGTAATAGCGCGCGTATGGAGCTGCTTCGTCGCTCGTTCCATTAAGAACAATGCCGACCAGCGCCTGGTCGGGAAATTCCTGACGCGCTTTCCGCGCTACATCCGACGGTGTGGAATTGGAGCGTACCACCATGATCACGCCATCACACGCCTTGGAAAGCAAGCTGGCATCGGAAACCGGTACGGCGGGCGGGGAGTCAATGATGATCCAATCAAACAAAGGTCCCACCCGTTGCAGCAACATTTTTAGCTTTCCGTTGCCGACAAGTTCGGCTGGATCTTCGATGCCGGTTCCGCTCGGGATGAAGAAAAGATTCTCCAAGGGGCCGCGTTGCATGATCGAAAACTCATCGTTCCTTCCCTGCAGATAGTCGGACAGTCCCGGTCCTGGCGTTGTGCCCAACATCAGGTGTAGCCGCGGTCCCCGCAGATCGGCATCAATAAGCAACACTCTGCGGCCGTGCTGCCGAACGATGACCTGCGCCAGATTGGCGGATGTGAACGATTTACCTTCCTTCGGTAGCGCGCTCGTCACCAAGAGTGTCTTCAGGGTCATCTTCTCCCGCATGTGATACAGGCGCGAGCGCAATGTACGAAATTCCTCCGTGCCACGGGCTCCGTCGTCGCTGTTCATAAACAGCATGGTTCCCAGGTCCGGTTTCCACTCCATTTGGGCGGTGCGAGCCACTAGCGTGTCGAGACCGAACGAACTGGCAAAGGCCGGCGCACTTTGGGTGGACGTCGCTACGGCCGCCATCACCGAGGCTGGGGCGTCATACACTGGTGAATCTGCCACCGGGGTCGTCGCTAGGCTAGGCTGCGCCGAACCTCCCTGTGTCGCGGCCCGTTCCTGCTCGGCTTTCTTCAAAGCTTCATGAATTCGGCTCATAGTTTCCTTTCGTCGGGGAGGTCTCTTTCTGTTCCGGCTCGCGCAGACGGTCGGCTAGCGTAGCGAGTGATCGCAATGCTTCCACCAAATCGAACTTGTCGGGACTGGGAGCCGGCGCCGGCACTGTCAACGCCGCAGACGAATGGTTCTCACCCAGATCGAAATCCCGTGCCACAGCATCAACGACCGTGGCTCCGATTAGCTTTTGCTGATCCACGAAGGCACTCACCAGGCAGTGCTCGCAGATCAGGTTGATCACGCGCGGAATCCCTGCGGCGTAACGGTGAACCGCGACTAAAGCATCGGGATTGAAGATCTCCTGTCCGTTAGAACCAGCGATACGCAACCGCTGATGAACGTACGCTTTAGTCTCTTCGAGCGTTAAAGCGTGCGTCTTGGCGCGCAGCGTCAGACGCTGCCTGAGCTGTCGCAACTGCGGCTGCTTCAGCTTTTGTTCCAGTTCCGGCTGTCCGACCAAGACGATCTGGAGCAACTTCTCCGTGAATGTCTCCAGGTTGGTCAACATGCGAATCTCTTCGAGCACTTCTTCTGAGAGATTCTGGGCCTCATCCACGATGAGCACCGCCGTTTCCCCCGCCCGGTAGCGATCCAGCAACCAGTTGTACAGTCGTAGGAGAATCTGGCTCTTCGCCTTCGAATCGCAGGGAATGCCGAAGTCCGCCATCATGTAATCCAGAAACTGGGGAACGTTAAGGCGCGAGTTGAAGATGAAGGCTGTCGCCACCTGTTGCAGGCGTAGCCACTCCAGTAGTTTGTTGATGAGGGTTGTTTTGCCCGTACCCACTTCTCCCGTGAGCAGCACGAAACCCTTGCGGCTCTGGATTCCATAGGTAAGGCACGCCAGTGCCTCCTCCGTGTGACGGGTCAGGAACAGATAACGCGGATCCGGATTGACATTGAACGGGTTCGCCCGTAGTCCGTAGAACTCTTTGTACATAATTGTCCCTGGGAGCTGCTTGCCTTACGCGCCGACTGTTTGCTTGTCTTCGTTCGAACTCTTGTTTCTGTTCCAGAACCTCAATTTGCCGTTCTTTTCCACGCCAGCGGCCGTTCCAACCCACGGCACCGTGACCAGAATCGGCAATTCCAGAGCTGCTTCCGCATCCGCCTCGGTGCGAATGGATTTATCGCGGAGCTCCAGCCACATGGTCAGCCCGATTCCAAGGCCCAAACCTGCGCCCAATCCACCCAGCGCAAAGAACAGACGATTTGGAAAACTAGGCGAGTCTGGCAGATTCGCGGGATTCAGAATGAACATCCGCTCCCCCTCCGACTGGTTGTTCATCTTGACAGTGAGATCGGCTGTGTTCTTCTTGGCCAGCAGGTCCTGATAATTTTTCTGGGCGTTGTCGTAATCGCGAGCCAGCGCTTTGTACTGTTCTTCGATCGCCGGGCTCAGAGATATTCTTCCTTGGTAAGTGGCGATTTCCTGTTGCAGTCGTTTCTGGTCGCGCGTTGCGGCCAAAGTGAGATCTGAATATTGGTGGATCTGCAATCGCAACTGGCGAATCTCGGGGGGTTCCGTCGCGGAAGCCTTTTCGGTTGACGCATCGCCGACCTCAGCCGCATCCTTGTTCACCTCAGCCAGCTTCTTTTTTACTTCCGCGATGTCGGCCTTGGCCTTGATTACATCAGGATGGTCGTCGGTGTACCGCGCACGCAGTTCGAGAAGCTGCGATTGCAGTCCGGACAACTGCTTCTGCAGCGTCTCCGGATTGTTCGAGGTTTGAGAAGATTTCCATGCGGCAACCTGCTGGGCCAGCATCGATTCGGTGTACGCTTTGTCCTGTTGAGCGCGGTTCAGAGTCTGTGTATTCGACTCCAGTTGGGAATTCAAACCCATCAGGATTTTCAGATTGTTTTCTTCATCTCCCGGAAGCTGTCCGACGTATTGTTTTTTGAACGCTGCCAGGTTCTTGTCCATTACGTCCAGGCTGTTCTTTGCGTCCTCCAACCCTTTGCCCAGCACGTCACTGGTACCGCTGGCCACGGCCTGAATTGATTTGAGGTTCTCATCCACTAGAAGCGAAGTCAGTTCCGCGCAGACCTGTTGGGCCTCGCGTGGATTCGCAGCCGTGTAGGCGACGTTAAAACCCGGCACCGGACTGCTTTGCGACCCCGGTTTCTTCTTGCTCATCAGCGAAAGATCAGTCACCACGGGCTCCAACTGCATGTTGAGACGGATGGCGTCCATGATTTCGCCCTGTTGCTGGCCGCTTTTGCCTGGAAACACTCGCTCCACCACCGGCTGCAGCCTGCTCTGACTGAGTACCTGCTGCTGCAAAGTCGCTATGCGAGCCGTGAGATCTTGCGAGACCACCGGCTGCACCATCGTCTCTGGCACCTTCTGCCCTTCCACTAGAATCAGTGACTGCGAGGTGTATTTCGCCGTGAAAGCATACGAAATCAGAAATCCCACGAGCGGCGCCAGCAGCGCCGGAATCAGGATAACTTTTGCTCGCCGGCGTAACATCGCCAGGTAATCGTCCATCGTTAAGTCGCGATTCTCAATCATGCTCATTTCCGTTTCTGCCGGGAGCCTCTCCCGGCGTTCTGGACCAAGGTCCAATCATCGCGTGCCCTGAAATTAGTCAATCCGCATCGGCCTGGGGGTCCAATCCAATCCAAAGGTCAATACTTGCCGGTTCGAAATCCGGTTGCACGCCGGGAGTCCACCGCAATAAGAGTGGTCGAACCACAACTCGTTGAACTGGTAGCTGGCAAACGCGTGGAAATCGTGCCCGATCGCGCGGTGCAAGCCGCCTCCCGCAAAACCAGTAGAGTAGATGTTGGCATCAACTCCGGGACAAATCGGCAAGTGGTTTGGGTTGTCCTGCCCAGGAAAAACGCATGTCGCAGCCTGGGCATTGGTTAGTCCCTGTAAGCGGTCGTTGCGCGAATATCCGATGTCGACAAAGGCGCCCCAAACCCGCGAAAGTGGACGGTTTGCGCTCAGTCGCGCAAGGTCACTCTGCGCTCCTGCAAAAAGCCCCGAGCCGCTGGTTTGGAAGCGCTGATATGTGAGGTCCATCGATGTTTTCGTAAATTTGTAGCGGAGCCGTGCTTGCGCTGCCACTCCGATCTTGGTATTGGGAATGGAACCGGTTGGTTGGCCGGTTTGGCTAACCCCGCAGTGGGGATTGCCCCCCAAAACATCGAAGGGAGTACAAGCCGAACTAATGAAAGTGATCTGCGGTCCGGCACCGATCAGCAAATCCATTCGCCCTGAAATCCGATGTCCGTACATACCCTGAATCACGTGAGAATGAAATGCGTTGCCGAAGGTATTGAAATCAAATCCCTGATACCCGTATACGAGCGCAATCTGCGTATGGGATGTGATGATCCGGTTGTAGCCCACCTGAGCGGAGACCTGCGAGCTATTCAAATACGGAGAACCGGTGGTTGGATCGCTCCCGTAGAAATGCGTGAAAGCGTACCCGCCCGCCACTGTTACCGTCGACTTTGGCGTAAGGTTTTGAGAAACATCCGCCATGCTCACGTTCAGAATGCGCGAAGCCAATCCTAGAGTCCCTAAACTGCTGCCGCCCCAAAAACCGCCAAAAGCGGTGTTTCCGAGCGACGAGATGCCCTGCGACCCTAGCGAACCATAAGCTCCTCCGAAGTTTCCTTCCGGTAGATAGCTGAAGCTGTCACGCAACGACAATTGGCCCCGTTTCCACGTGATCTTCTGGACAAGGTCCATCTGTTGCAGTGCCTTGAAGCCTTGTCCCTGCAGGTCGTAATACCCGACCCCACCAATGTAATCCAGACCGAGGTCATAGTTGCTCCACAACCGTTTGAGGATCAGGCTGCCCAGCGCACGACTCACTGAATTGAACGACGAACCTGACCCCAACTCGCCACCGATATTCGAATCCGCGGACTCGCTGAACGTCGCACCCGGCTGAATGTAACTCAAGGGCGCTGCGTGCGGCTCCAGCGATGGCAGATCGAGCCCCGAGAGAGGTGGATTCTCGCTGATCGGTGCCGCCGCGTTATCCTGGCCATACGCTGGCACGGGTTCCTGCGGAGTGCTTTGCGGAGAAGGCTCGGTCGCTTGCGGTGTGGAAGTGTCTTGAGCCCACGCCCCACTCAATGCGAAGGCCAGCATGCCGATGATCCAGATGCTCTGATGTTTGCTCATCACTTTCCTTACGGGACCACGATTGTGTCGCCGGGTTTCAATTCAATGTTCTGTTCGGGGTGATTGCCTTTGACTACTTCCTTGTAGTTGAACGGCAACTTCACCTGCTTGCCATTCTCGGTGCGCAGCACATAAATATTCTTTGGATTGGCAAATTGCGTGAAGCCCGCTTGTGCCAACGCTTGCAGCACGGTCATGTGTGGTAATAGCACCATCGGTCCAGTGTGTATTACCTCTCCTGTCACGAAAACCCGCCGGCTGTTCATCGCCGTTACAACCACAGTCACCCGTGGGTCAGCAATGTATTTCTTCAACTTCTCAGTGATTGAGTCTCTCAGTTGCAGCGGAGTCAGTCCGGCCGCTGGAATGTCATTCAACAACGGCATGGAAATCTTGCCGTCGGAGCGCACGGGCAGCGTCTCGGAAAGATCGGGTTCTTTCCACACGGAAATGTGGAGTGTGTCGTCGGCTCCGATGACATAGTCGGGCGAAGCGGTCTCGTCCGTTTTGGGGGCAACCGCCCCCTGGGTCGCATCCACCGCCCCTTTTCTTGCTGCGTCCGCGACGGGCTTATTATTCTTCTCTGTGTTGCCTTTGGTCGCGTCACTGGTCTGCGCAAGAGTGCCGGCAGCCAGCATCCCCATCCCTAACACAACCGCTAGTTGCATAGCTTTCTTCATAGCTCTCCGCGGAGCTCCTATGCTCCGTATCCTTCGTATCCAATTTGCTTTAGTTTGTAGAGCAATGCTTTGTAGCTAATCTGTAGTTCCTGCGCGGCCCGCCGGCGGTTCCAGCGAGTGCGCGTCAGCACTTCCAGAATCAGTTCCTTCTCCGCTTCTCGCGAGGCTGCCCGCGACGCGGCCTTGAGTGAAATCGCTGCCCCGTTCCCGGCGGCATCGGGCTTTCGCAGATGCGCTCGGAGACCGCGCAGCGCCACCTGCTCATCTCCTAACGCAACCAGCACGCGGGCCGCATCTTCCAGCTCGCGGAGGTTGCCTGGCCAGGCATAGTCCAGAAACAAACGCAACGTCTCAGCGCTCAAGTCGGGAACCACACGGCGAAAATCACGCGCGTATTTGCGCAGGAAATAGCCCATCAAGAACGGAATATCTTCTTTCCTCTGACGCAGTGGCGGAAGCCGCAAGCACACTCCGCTAATGCGGTAATACAAATCCTCGCGCAGTCGTCCGCGTTTTACTTCGACTTCAAGATCGCGAGCACTGCCACAAATCAGCCGTGCGCGATCGTTACCGCTCGCGTCGTTCCCCGAGGATTGCGGAAGCACCTCGAACAGTCGTCCTTGGCAATCCACATTCAAATCGGCAAGCTCTTCCAAATATATGGTTCCAGAACTTGAGGCCGGCATTCTGTTGTCTTGCAGGACGTCCAGATCATCGGGGCGCACGTTGGAACACGGAAACCACCGGAAAGGTTGTGCGCTTCTTTTCGACATCCGATGGATGCGCTGCGCCGTCGCATGCTTACCAGCGCCGGGCTCGGCCAACACGAGGACGGGAACATCGCTCTGCGCGAGTTCTCGAATCACCGCCTCCACCGGACGCATGCTGGCGCTCACCCCTTCTACAAAGGCGAGTCCCGCTGGTGTCGCTGCGGCTCCTTGACCTTGTCCGCTCTCAGCA